>JACLAA010001676.1_pt1 | contig 27807 bp, 15 predicted proteins | sample 8027891 | NCBI WGS metagenome assembly JACLAA01 (sample SAMN15724900, study PRJNA655200) | protist metagenome | isolation source: fluorescence activated cell sorting (FACS) single amplified genomes of... | place: Spain: Blaines Bay Microbial Observatory, Mediterranean Sea | collected 2016-01-19 | reverse complement strand
TACGTAAGAAAGGTGCACGCCTTGTCAACTTTTACACAGGCGAAAAATATAATCACCGAAGAGACCTACAAGCAGTAAAGAATGGCATGTACAGCAGCTTCAAACATGGACAAACGATGGCCAAAGGCAAATCACTTGTACAGTCGGAAGCTGGACTGGAAAATGATATCAAGACAGCTGCCAACGCATATAAAGATCAGTACCATGCTTACAAGTTGGGGGATTTTCGCGAGGCGAGCCGAAATCTGGAGCTGTAAGACCATCCCCTGAGTGGATGTGTAAAGCTCTCCGGAATCAAAGCAAACCAGCTCAATCTCCACCACGTGTGAAGCCCAAGAATGAGGGGGCTGCGCACAGTCCACGCGAAAAGACAGTCATACTACTATGCAATGGCCTAGGCACCGAAGCATTCTTTAACCAAGGCTACGGAAGCTTATATCCCTTGCCACTAAAGCCTATAGCGTTTTGTGAGAGGCAATCAGACCTTTACGAGTTTAATTGTAAGTCGATGCCCGAAGTACGCCACAAATACAGGTGTATGCGCAAATTTGCTAAGGCAGTAGCAACTAACGCCCGCGTAAGAAAAGAACTTACAGGAGCTGATATCATGGGCATTACAGCCCCATGTCAAGGGAGATGTAAAGTTCGTGATGAACTAGACATTCCGAAGCATGTGCAAATGAAAGATGACGACCTATTCTTATTGCAACTGGAAATAATAGACCTGTTAAAGCCAAAGCGGATCTTCTCTGAGATGACTCCACCAAATAAAGACCATTTCCAAGACCATGCAGCGGTAGCCCGCAGCATAGAGGACCTAGGATATGAGGTAGAGGTCACAGACGAATTTCCAGCCGATTTATGTGGTGATTACCAAGGTAGGAAGCGCTGGATCCTCATAGGGAGACGGAAGAACGGGCAATTGAAGCCATTTAAAATGTTTGATAAATTGCAACGACTTCCTAAGCCATTGAATGATATTCTAGACGCACCCGAAGATATCGACGACAGTAGATGGGTAGCTAAGAGTTTCGTCCAATACTATGAAGAGCCAGAGCCCTATCCTAAGAATCTGACTGAAGCCGTGAAGCATCCGTTTACCTCCGGTACAGTGTTAACTAACTTTGAGAATGCTGAACTGAATCAATTACTCGAGAGACTCGCACAGAACATAAACCCCGATAAACCCTATCTTGAAATCGGACCTAATACACCAAAGAGTATTTTGTCAAATCCGTTGATCAGTCGTACTTACACGTATATTCACAATATACTGCAGAGATGCAGTGCAGGTAACGATCATGATACATACTATGTGGATCTGGGCAAAAGGCATCACTGCCTCAAAACTGCCCTAGACAAGCTACCAAAGCGTACTCTTGGTGACATAGCAACGTTTCAAGTGGGATTTTATTCCGGGGGAGGCCTTAGGATAAAGGGGACAAAACGCTCACAGCCTGAGGGTTGGTTCCGATTTGATGATAAGCAGCCTGCTGAACCCGTAGCTAGCATGGTCAATATTTGCCAACGTGTTTATTTCCCAGGAACGTACGTCCAAGGGAAATTTGTGGAACACGATCCCTTCGAGGGCAGTTGTTTTACTATCACGACACTTAGACAACATCGATCAATGCCCACGGAAGCAGCACGCAATGCAATTCTCAAATCAATAAATCACTTTGCACCAGGTACAGTAGTACATGGAGCAGACGGCCTATTAGATTATCCAGACCCATACTTCACTCTTGAACGAGAAAACTTGGCTCGATCAGCATATCTAGGTCATCTACATACCGGAACCCGTAAAGGCTACAAGGTATACAGTAGATGGAGAACGTGTCCTACTTTCACAGGCTATGCAAATGTTCTAATATGGGACAATCGCGACCCTACTTGTACAGGAGTTAGACTGCTCACAAGGCGCGAAATCTTTAGGTTAAACAACTTCCCAAGGAAGATCGTTGATTTTCTATATCAAGTTGGAGATAGTGCATATAAATACGTAGCCAATGCCATCCCTGCCGGAATGCTTCACACAATTTACAGCACAATCATTCACGACCTCGACTTCCTAGATTATGGGGGAGAACCCAGCAAAGAAAGAAAGAAAGCAAATCATTTCTCTTGCCACTTCGCCGCTGCGACACAGAAGTCTCTGTATAATGAGTTCGCAGCAATGGCAAAGAATCTTAGCTGGAATAAAAGTGAACCAAAAGATTTGTTGACCAATAATTGTCCAGCAGGTGTCGGAAAACATTCAACCACTGACTATGACAGTGATGATAGTGACATGCCACACCTAGCTGGAGCAAGCAGCTCCGAGTCCGAGTCCGAAAGCGAGTCTGAGTCAAAGGCAAAGCCCAATCCAAGAAAGAGAGGCACAGCAACCTTCCGTGCTTGTCCAGCCATTAAAGTTAATTCCTCTGCAAGAAATGTGAAATATGACAAAGTCAACATAGACATACGAAAGTCGCACCAGCTACCTCCGAGCAAAGCAGTCAGAAGAGCTCAGAGGGTCTCCAACAGGAGAAAGCGTTCGTTACAGCGGGCATGGGACTTTCACAGAAAATTCCATGTTGATCCAGTCCGTACTCGTTATGCTTTGGAATGCACAGCAGGGCATAATCTCCTTGAGAGCGATTTGCAGCATAAGATTGCATGTATTGATTGCATAACAGGCAAGCATGACCGTGACGTAAAACGGAAGCACCATAAAGATGAGCCGGCTAGAAAAGGGCATACATTAATGCCCGGTGAAGGCTACTCACTAGATGGAGCCGACCCAGGTGTCGAAGGCATCAAAGGTTACCGCTACGTTATTATGTTTGTGGACATTACGTCTCATAAACAGATAGCCTATTACGTCAAGGACAAATCGGCAATGTCATTGAAGGAAGCAGTTGAATATATTGTCTACTATTCCGACAAGATTGCTGGCACACGACTCAAGTACCTGTATGGGGACAAAGACTCATCGTCTCTGGAGCACCTTCAAGATGATGGTTTTGGTGACTTCCGTAAGGAATTTGGCATTCACTTTGAATTTTCCCCTCCTTACGCTCACTGGAAGAATCAACGAGCTGAGAAGTCAATTCAGACAGCTAAAAGAGGTGTTCGGGCAAGGCTACCAGCGTTAAGGGGAGTCAGGATCAAGAACAAGATTCTGTCCTATGAAGATTGCCTATTATACTGGCCGTACGCCTGGGAGCACTACATTCAAACTGAAGGCTGTATGCCATCAATCCCGCTAATGAAGCAGACAAACTGTAAGGTGACTACCAATCAGGTATTCAAGCAAAGTCAGGATCTAGAGCAGCTCCGGCTGCATCCGTTTGGAGAGCCTGGCTATGTACTTCAGGAAAAGAAGAGTCGAGGAGGTGCCTTACTCCCTGTACGCAGAAAAGTATACTTTGCATTCAATGGTGAGTTAAATCCTCTCGTAAATAAATTCTGCAGCAGTGTTGACTCTGACATTGTCATTCAAGCCCGTAATGGTGAGTTACAAACGACATTGAAAGTTAAATACCCTTACAATGACAGCGACTTTATTGGAAGTAAAGGACTCATCAGACAGGTTCGTGAGAAAGAAATTGCGGCAGATGATGAAACGTCCAGTTCCTCAAGCTCCTCGGAGGATGATAGCTCCAGTGGAACTGAAGAAATGGAAATTCCGCTTGAAGACCGCAATTACGATTCATTCTCAGATGAGTCGGATCAAGACAGTGACAACGTAAAAGAGCCATCTGCTGATGAAGAGGCCCAAGATGATCAACAAGCCCCCGGCTACTGTGCACCAGAATCTACCTCTGATGTGGAGGTACCCGATGCTACAATACAGCAGCCTGGTTCTGCACCTGCCGAAAAGCCAATTGATCGTCCTGAATTTGTTTGCCAACAAAATAACCCAAAGAAACCTGGATCCAAATCGTACGCTCGATATGATCGCTATAAGTCAGCTACAACGAGAAAGGAATTTCTTGAGTTAGGCGGACTACCAGCAGACCTCACTCATGACAAGGCAAGGGGCTTTATTCGGAGAGTTGATGCCAATGGCAATATTATTCTCGCTGGGGATCAGCAGCTCAAAGAGCCCGACTTTAGGAACTGTCCCAACTGTAATGAATTGGTCAAGTTTCGTAGGCGGAATTGTCCGTTCTGCGGACATAAGATGAGTGAACCTCGCAGGCCGCCTGAATTCTCAGACGACTCCGACGAGGAACGCAATGTCGAAGTCCCAGCTCCACCGCGAATGCAAGAACCACTGGAAGAGGAGCACCCCCCAGCAAAAATGAATGTTATCAAGCCCAGATTCAAAGCGTGCAACTCTGATCTGGACGTGAATACGTATGTCAAACACTACCAGCACCCAACAAAGGGGACCATCATCGCTTATAAGAATGGAGATGGTACCTGGACTACTGGTACTGTGGTTAGCGGTTATAAACCGCAGGACAACATGTATGACAAGCTAGATGGCGGTGCTAGAAGTTATAAGCTTAAACAAGCAGACTTGGCTGTAGTTCACCGACATGGTGCAAGGAAAATCGCAAAGCAAACCGACCACCTGAACAGCGTAAATGTACGCCGTAGGCACTATGGTGATTGGTGGCGGATCCTGAGATTGCCACCACACAAGCCAAAGTCAAACCTGTTGAAGTCTCTGTTATTTGTACTACCCTGTCTAATGCAGCTACATACCGCTAACGCAGAAATTCAGTTTAGCAGTGACGGAAAATTTGCAAATTCTGTCAGGTCCAGATCCCGTGCAACTAAATATAAGGATGCAGCAAACCTGCAAGAGTACTTTAATAGTGGCGCGACAGTATCTGATTACAGGAACGATGTTTCACGAGGTGTGTTTCACTTTCGTGACACCCAGTTATGGGATTTGCAAGCTAATAGTGCGGCCAATTGGTCCACACTCGGCTCCGGGGGAGAGGAGGTGACGCGCGATTACTTCCGAAATTTTATGCTAAGTTTCACCAATAGAAGCCAGCGATGGACCAAGTCTGATCACCGCAAGATCAGACGCCAGTATGAAGCTGATAGACGAGATGCAAGACTACTGCACCTGACTCACAAGCAGTACTTCGCAATTAAGTACCAACCCGAGTCCCTCATACATGCTACAGGCCACGAGAGTCAACACTTATATGGGAACCTTCAAGACCCACATGAGATGCTCAAAGATTATTGCCTTTTGTCAAGTAATCCGGAGACCTGGAGCGACGCCTACAAAGATCAAGAAGACTATTCAATGATCATTGGGGACATTACGAGCAAACATCAATCTGAACTACTAAAAGCTGCACGCCAGTTGCCATGGGATGACGTCAATAACGTTAACCGTACGGACGTCATGAATCCCGGACAAAAGTCCGTTAAGTCTTTTGACCTCATGCGACATTACCGCAAAGGAGCTAAGTTCAGGAAAATGTACGACACTATTATGAATATGCTCAAGTCGTCACTAATTGACTTTGACAAGCATGACTACGACTCAATTCAGGTCAACTACAATGAAGCCATGGCAGAACATACTGATGACATAAATAAAGGTCATAGCCTATGCTTTGCAGTAGGAAATTACGAAGGAGGTGAGCTGTGCATAAACACTGGGGAAAACGTTAGATGTTTTGATATCAACGGCAAAATCCTCAAGTACAACGGGAGAGTCCCACACAGTGTGAGTGACATACTCAATTCTGGGGGAGAGAAACGCGAACGATACAGCTTTGTTATCTACAAGCGAGTTAAATCCAGGGTTACACACCCAGCCTCTCAATTGTGGTTGCACACGTCCGTGATACAGCCAGGCAAGGGTGGCATCGTTGTAGAGAAGGAGCAACTGCTGGACCTTAGGAAAATCCCACAGGAGCAACGAGCTGACATGTTAGACGCTATATGGAAAGAAATAAAAGGGCTAGTAGACCTAGGTACGTTTAGTCTAGAACCACTCCCAGCCGGCCAACGGGCTCTGGACTCAAGAATAGTCTTGAAAGTAAAATACAGAGCGGATGGTTCATTCGATAAAAACAAAGCTAGACTGGTAGCTCGAGGTTTTCTTGCCAGGATGGGCACAGACTTCTTCAGCACGTTCAGCCCAATGGCATCTCTCACGGCCGTTAGAGCAATGTGCTCGTTAGCAGTCTCCCTTGGACTCCCGATCAAGCACTCCGATATTCCGCAAGCATTTATTCAGTCCGATCTTGATTCAAAGCAGTCATATATGGATCTACCCAAAGGTATAAGTTTACGGGACACCGACGGCAAGCTTCACACAACTGTTAAGCTCAAGCGGGCCCTGTATGGACTGAAACAAAGTCCTCAGCTTTGGTCAAAAGCGCTAAACAAATTCTTCATACAAGAATGTGGATTCACACGTGCAAAGTCTGAGACATGTCTTTATTACAAACATCAGGACGGAAAGTTCATCATTCTACTCTGTGAAGTAGATGATCTTGTGTACACGGGTGACCCAACCTTAGTCGCACAACTCGAGCAGAAACTGATAGCTAAGTGGAATGTCAGCCAATCAGAAGATCTCAAATCATTTCTAGGGATAAATATCCACTATGACAGGACGCGCGGCGTCATGCATTTTGATGTAGCGGAGAAAATCAAGAAAATATTTGATGAACGACCTTGGCTAAAAGACATTGGCTGGTCCGACACACCTATGGAGACCAACCAAAATAAGACTAAGAATAAACGTCTTAAGAAGGCTTACCATGCTGAGCTGATTGCAAAACTGACCAAACCAGAGCACTATGCTTCCGTCGTCGGCGCTGCAATCTTTATATCCACAGCATGTCGACCCGACATCACACAGACTATTGGTCGAGTATCCAGAGCAATGCATAACCCCACCGTAGATGATGCCAACAACGTTATCACCCTACTAAAGTACCTAAACACCACCAAGAACTACAAGTTGACGTTTCGTAGAGAGAATCAACCCATTGTATCAAGGCTGGAAAGTTACGCACTTAAGGACAGGGATATCTCAGAGTTGACTGACAAATGGACAACTTCAGAGACCGTTGGACAGCAACTTTACGGATTGAGTGATGCTGACTATGCAAACAAGCTAGAGCTAAATTTGAAGTCAACATCTGGATTCTGCTACTTTTACCGACACAATTTGATATCATGGAAGAGCAAACTACAACCTATACTCGCTACATCTACTCATGAAGCAGAGCTCATCGCGTTGAATCTAGCTGCCTATGAAGGCATCTGGCTACGTAACATTCTATGCGAATTTAGGGCCGCTATCACAGGCGAAGATGTGGAGAAGTTGTACGATCAACATGATGATGAAGGCTACCACTCAACCATTCTTACCCCCACTAAGATTATGGGTGACAACATGGGCGCCGTGCATACCGCAGGCAACCCTGTTAGTAGCAAACGCAGCAAACATGTAGATGTACGATACTTGAAGATTCGAGAATATATCGAAGCACAAAGGCTGCAGGTAAAGCACGTTGAAGGAACAGCAAACGTAGCGGACTTGTTTACCAAGCCACTGCCCCGGGACAAGCACGCCTCGTTCGTTGAAGCTCTTGGCATCACTACCGAGAAGAAAGACGAGTTCCGATAAACGCGCAAACAGATTTCACATCATGTTAAAGCTCATTATATTACTTGGAATGTGTATGCGTTGCATTATGAAGATTGAATTACGGCTCTACGCCTTATTTCATTACAATCCAAAATACGAAGATATAGTATGATACCTTACCAACTTGAGTTTCTAGTAGGTTTTGGTGACTCAGTAGCTAAACTTGACATTGGACTGATTCCAAGTCATGGCACCAAACAAGATGAAAAAGGAGAAGAAGAACAAACTCAAGGTGGCATCACAGAGTGGAACGGGGCTTGCCCCGGGCTTTACTCCACTTCCTACACCTCCAGCAGCTGAACAAAAGGGGACTGCTGAATCTGAAGGCAAACAAGAGACCAAAGAACCTGAAGATGAATCCTATTACAACTTAGCAGAGACCCTAAGCATGTTGCGTGTCTCACCTGAGACATTGGAGGAGATTGCCTACATTCGCACATCATCTGCCCCGGCCCGGGGCCGGCGCCCGGGCCGGCCCAGTGACTACTAATCAAGACTTATCTAGATCTAGATACAGACTACTAGACTACTAGCACCTGTCCTAGCCTGCTAGACTACTACCAGCTGGTACTTGGATTAGACACAGTAGGGGGGGGGACTATGAAACGGCATAGTACACGTACATACGCAGCTACCTACCTACGGTACGGTACCTACGGTACCTACCTACGGTACGGTACCTACGGTAGCCTACATAAAGTAGATCAAAGGTACGAGCGGCGTAAACGGCCGGCCTGTACAGCTCGATTGCGAGCATTTCGCTACTTGGATCGTCTTCTAACTCCTCCATCGTGCCGAGTTACAGCCCGGCGAAGGTTGCGAGAGCATAGTCGCGCCTCTGCGAAGCCATAGTCGCGCGCACCGGGGCAGCGGTATTGCGGCTGCCCAAAGTACCAGCGCGGGCGTCCTACGACGCCTCCACCCACCTGGTATCGACGCCAACATGACGCCGCTGATGAACACGACGGTCTGACGTCAACACGCGGGCACTCTCGGACAGCCATCAGAGAGCAGCCCCACATAGACTTATGGTGCAGTGGTAAGCTCCGTGCGACCGCTCCGACAATGCATACGGGTCACTAGCTCGATGTCCGCGTGCTTTTCGGGTAGGTCTTGACGCTTGTTACTGCTCTGGCGGCAGCCCGCGGATAAGGCCTCGACAGCCTCGACGGAGCACTAAATCGTGGTGTGGAAGGCGACCGGACGGCCAGATGCCTGCGATATCATCCATAAGCATGTCCATGGCGCCAGAACTTGGAAGGATGTGGCGAAATGTGAGTTAGGAGTTCCAGGTCGAGAAGAGCTGTACCGCTACCTCAAAACTAAGCCAAAACTTGCGTCGTTTGCCAGCCTCCTGGTCCGCACACACGAGGTGAATTACTGGGGCTCCAAAACTGCCCTCTTTTGTCGTGATGGGACGCGTTGCCTTGAAGTCGTGGGCGGCCGGGCTAGAGCTCCGCGGTGGTGTTCGTGCGTCGTCTAGAGCCGATTCCGAGAGTGCTGCCTCGACGGGCGGCGCTATTCCGCAACCCCCGTGGGCCCGCAGTAGCCAGAGACCACGCTAGGCACCCCTAATTCCTCGATTACGACTACTCTGTCCGAGACTATCATGATCAGTACACTAAGCCTCGAAACTCTGCTATATTTAGTCCGTTGGACGCCATGCTTGTACCGAGGCATCCGCCGGTGGACGCTTCTCCCCGCTGGCGTAAAAAGGGGATATAGCTAGTATGAGTTGAAGCGCCAGTGGGGCTAACTACGGTTACTATGTCTAATCCTGGTACCTAGGTACTAGTTAGCTGCGCGTTAACTACGGCGATGTCATTATCCTCTGTCGAGGGTCGGCGCGCTGCTGCAGTTTTGGAGGAAACTATTCGTAAATTAACCTTTCTTGAAGCAATTTCCCCAGATATTCTCCAACATCGTGATGAGTTGACGAAATTCGTTGGGGATGAGGTATCACAGATAATAGGAGACCAACGACTGTTAGAGGAGCGCTACGAGGGCTTAATCTCACAACGAAGCAAATTAAGAGGGGTTGCAAACAAATTCAGGTACAAACTCGTGCAAACAGAAATTGAAGGCGTGTCGCGCAGTCTAAGGAATTCTACCAAAAGCCTATGCCAGAATTTGAAAGATAACCCCGACATATCTGGGAATCTATTTAAAATTCAGCGCGAAAGACAAGATCTCATTGAAATCATAGAGCAAACGATCAATGAGGTAGGCACACTTCATGCTTGCCTTGCCCATCTAAATTTTCGTACAGCTTAGGGAGAATGGCTCATTTACAACACTCATCGCGAAGGTTACCAAAGACATAGACGACCAAAACCGTCTTCGGGGCAGCCTTCGCAGAGAAAGGGAGATTTCTGATACTGCCCGGCAGCTCGATAAGGAAATTGCTCAAGAAAAGCTCCGTCATCTGAGACAGGTTGCTGAGCAGCAAGCATTAATCACGCAGCTGAAGCAGCAGCTCAAATCAATCAAATCCAAGACAGCCATTGATGTGAATTCTCTTCAAACCGTGGCAGAGGCACGAACTTGCTCTACGGCAAGAGTCCATAGACAAACCGAACGTTCCCAGGAAATAAAGGCTTCCAGTTTAGAACGGCATCGTGAAACGGAAAAGATGGTTCACGCCTCAACTTTGGAATTTCTTGAGATGAAACAACAAGAATTGGCAAACAAGCTTACTTGGTGGGCAAACAAATATCGAGACGACTATGCTAAGTTGGAGTTGCGCCTCAAAACGCTGACACAGGAGCGAATCTCCAACTTGGATCGACTGACTATCTTGAAGAAACGAAGAGACTCTGAACTAAAAGCCGAGCATTCTATGAGGGCTAACATAGAGAGCAGGGATGAACTTGAAAGGCGCTGTTTAGTTAAGTCTCACAAGGAGCGTGGAGCTGCCGCGGCTATCCAGTCCGCTGTAAGGGCATTTCTCGATCGCAAAGCAGAAGAGGATGCGCGTCGGGCGGCAGACAAAAAGAAAAAAAAGGGAGGTAAAAAGTAAAATGGGCTGCTTTCACTTAGAATGACAAAAAAATGAACAACAACAAGACAATGACTCGGATCCGGACTTGCAGCCTCAAGAGGCCTTCACCCTGCGCAGCCGCGGCTAGGTGATAATTTGCAAGTAGATTTGCCTGGTGATTAATTCATAACCAGCCCACCCGTGGACTGGAATAGTCTGTTAGGTTGGTTTGTTGTTGCGCGTGGGTCAGCCCCGGGCCCTAGACGCTCGGGCTTCGAGCTGACTGCCTTTCTCTGCTATTTTGCGCTTCCCCCTCGGCGCCGACCGTGTATCGCCCTGTCAGACCTTTAGCGTGTTGCGTATCGTAAGCAAACGGCGAAATACGCGACGAGGACGACGGTGTCTTGGCTCGCCTGACGAGCACACTAGGTCACCAATAAAAGCTAGGGCTAAACCTCATTCCGCGCTCCAGGGCCCTACCAGTGCGCTCGGATAGCACTAGAATCGACGGGGTTTCCGAGTCAAGTTTGCCTGGGCGGCATGGAGGTCGGCAGAGAGACGGCATGGGTTTTGCCTAGACTATGTATAAGAGTCAGACGGCTTAAGTCAGCCTGAGAACCGAACTTCGCTTCGCTCGCTCAAGTTCGGTTTCCTTTTTGATGTATATCTTGTATCACTGATCCTGGACCCCGGGCCAGCCCCCCCGGCCCGGGCCCGGGCGGCCAGAACAGAACACGGTACTTTACTGGGGGATTGGAGACTCCATTACATCGTTTTGTCCCGATAGGGCAAAATGGTGTAATGGAGTCTCCAATATGAACACACACACACATATATAGTCATACGTCATAAATATAATCTTAAAATTCTAAAATCTACATTTTGTAAGGTCGGGGCGGGATATATCGGTGACGTCATAATTTTGTTGATGTGTCTTTTTTACACCACTTTTTTGATTAGAGGTTGATTGTCCTATGGGCTTAATCGACCTCTAAAATCGAAAAAGTGGTGTAAAAAAGCACTCAACTTATATCATCATCCGCCCCCGTACATGCGGGTATTTGTATACTCAGGCTAGTATTAAGAAGTAGGGAGGATACCTCCGGTGCAGTGCTGTCTAATTGCCTAAGGTGCAGTTCTGCAACGGTGTTGTGAGAACGCAGTAATAAGTACTACACTTGGGGCCTTCGAGTTACCGCAATGGTTTGGTCATGGGCACCGGCTATTTTTTCTTCGGATTTTGCTTAATTATAGTGTCCTTTCACTTGTGTCTGAGTTACAAGCCCAAGGGTCTCAATGCCAATCAAGGCGATATTGCATGTACTGCAAATATGGCCTTTCATGCTGTTTGTGTAAGCAGATTTACAAAATGAGCATCGTTCAAGCTGACTTCCTCGATAAATAGGGTCAAGGCTTTTACAATTGATCTCAAAAGGATTTCGTTCATCATAATTTAGTTTGAACTCATTTCGTGCCTTTTGCTCGCTCTTCTGAAGGACGGTTTGCGCTTTGTTGTGTAATTCTGACTTTCCCTGCGCCGAAGAGTCTGGTAAATCTAGCAGGCGACGCGCAAATGAAGCTGCCGTGATAAAGTTCCCTCCTTTGTATGCTTGCGTCATGGCCAAATTAAGAGCAAGAGCAAGATGAGCCGGCTGTAGATTGCAGTGCGTGAAATAGGCGGATAATTCCATTTGACGGACACCTTTTTCGATCGCATTTGCATGTTTTAGACGGATTGCAGTGACATATTCGCGGGTTATGTCCATCAGCTCTCTCACCTAAGCCCCCAATTTTAGATAACAAGGCACACGAGTGGAAAGGAAAATAGGATAGAGGAGAAACCAACCTCATTGGCATGTGATCGGCTTTCTGCTATTATCAGAGGGATACACCGCAATATGTGATGAAATCTTTCCCGGGAAGCTTGAAAATTGCCTTTCTGGAACAGCCGGTAAGAATTCCTAAGAGCATCGATAAGTTGGGGCATTGAATTTGCTATTCTAGGGAAGCAGCTACCATTAGCCACGTTGCCATCACGCAGCATTGCAATCTCATATGATGAGGAAAGGGGCAAGCCAGGTACCGAGGATTTAGAGGCAGCGTGTAAGACCAAAAAACGTCCCCGCATAGGACTAAAATTGACGATTGATATTTGGCGATTGAGATAATTCATTGATGATCCAAAAGACCCAGCCGCAGCATGATCAGCAGCATGTGCAGAGTTCTTGCACCAACGGTTTTCGGGACAAATTCCAGCAACCGGGACTATATATGTGCGAGATACTGCCTCATCAGCCTTGAGATTCGAGCTTGCATAATCGGCATCCTCGTTGGCCGCATCATCGATGTCTAGATCCTCGCCCCATCCCCCTACCTCGTCGGATTCCGCCTCCACTTCATCAACTTTGACGTCGTGTTCGTCTAGATCAAGGTCGGCATCCCATCCCGGGGAACTGGTGTTATCGACGGTGTCACCGTGTTCGCTTTGGTCCTCATATGAGTTCCGAAAAGTGCTCTTTGGTATCGCGAGTAGAGGCCAATTATCAGATCGTAAGATTGGAGTCGGAGGTTGCATGAGCTGTGAATTGTGCAATACAATTGGGATGGGGCGGCCCGCACTTTGCAGCAGCTCTTTGATTCGCCCTGCTTCCTCCAGCATCCCATGCGAGACTGCTGTCACATAAGCAAGAGGAGACTGACCGGCCTCTTCTAGAACTCGAGTGCGTTCAGTGGCATCACCAAGAAATAATGAGTTGTGAAAGCGCCCCATAATATCCCTACGCATCTCTGCAATCTTCAACATCTTACGAAGTTTCTCGATATTCCCAGTCAATAGATAGAGAAAAGAAAGCCGCTCGAAATTCTTCGTACGTTGATATGACATTTCAACCACCTGGTGATTGCCTTGTCGAAGTGCCTCCATACCAAGCCTGTGCCAACATTCATCATCACCAATTTCGTAGGCAGTGTTCATGGCCACTTCAATATTTCCACAAGCAAGTGCTAATTTGAATCGAGTTTGTAGGTCATCAACAAAGTGCAAGGCCACTTCAGGATATCCTTTCTCTTGTAAGTAAACAATTATTGCTTTGCCGCACAGCTTTGAGTGCTTGATCATGTTCATAACCTCCAGATAGTTTTTATCCTCCAGGGCTAGCTTAAATACGGCCTCTGTATTATCAACAGAAAGAATGCAATGCTTCAACTCGCGATCAAGACAGTAGAGCTGTTTCTGATTTGCTCTGGTTATGTATACTGGGACATCAAGAGTGCGAATAATACCCGTATCCCCATTGGTCAGACAATACTTCACATGGTTTAAGGTGGTATAGAGAAAAATACGATCGTCCCAACCTCCACCTTTAACGCGAACAGTTTCAGTCACACTACACAGCTGCTCGAGATCTCGAGAGGCAATAGTTATACCTTGATTTAAGATCATTAGAATATGTGAGACTAAAGACAACGCACCGTGTTTGCTCAGAAGTGCAACCCTGCTACAGTCTTGATTCCATATTACGTACTTGATTCGTGCAACTTGCAATTCAGCAAGAACCCTTCTCGATTGAGGCTCAAAGAGCATGACTCTGTCATCTGTACGCAAAAGAAGGCGGCCTGATGTTCCAGCAAAGAACATGCAATCAGTGCTGGGATTAGGGGGAGGGACACTTTTTCTTTTCTCATTGTTGAGATCCTTGATGATTATCTATGACAGATTTGGTCAAAGGAAGGAGACGGGCTAATTAACTGTACCTGGCGATTTTTGTCTAGGACCGCAAAACGATTTCGAGAGAGGAAGACAGCAGATAAAGCCAATCCCCGCTTGAGGTCTGAACTTTCGCCCTGTTGATTTGAGGCAATTACATCACCAGGGAAAACAAGCAACTCGAAAGACCCACCATCCTGTTGAGAGAAAAGTATTACGTTGTGTTCGGATGGGTTCATTGTATTATACTCCAAAGATCGAGGTCCAGCGCATACTCCATTCTGCGCGTGGCCGGTGGGGCGACGTAATGATAGCATTGGCAAGTCTCGGCGGGTGCTATATTCATGAATACGGAGATATCGATCTTTCACATAGAACAGAGTATCCAGATGGGAGCCAAATGCCGGCCTTTCACGTTCAAGTTTGAAAACAATCATCCCAGAATCATGTCCAGCAGCTAACAAGTTTTGCACGGGGTGAGCTGCAAGAATCCAGAATCGATCATTTTCACGTCGAAATGTTTGCACACCAAGTCGTTTTGATATGTCCCAGACTCGGATAGAACGATCTTCAGAGTTTGACACTATTAACTCATGCTTTGGATGGAAAACAACACAAGACACGTTATTACTATGGCCGCGCATGGTATCAACTTCCCAGGCCTTTGTCTCATTCATGCGCCATAGCTTTACTTGTCTATCATCTGCACCACTAATCACCAACGGTAGTGTTGGGTGAAACGATGCCCAGTTCACGCCACGATCATGCCCTTCCAAGACATACTTGACAATGGCGTCATTTCCTCCAAAAAGGTCGGCATTGACTCTCGAGACAACGCTACTTGCACTAGTGCTACTGGCGCCAAGTTCTTGTAATGATGATGAGGTGATATGGGTTCCGATTGCCACGGGGGGGCCCCGTACAGTTTTCTTTCTGAGACCAGTAATGTCCCAGACCCGGACAGTCTGATCTAAGGATGCCGAGACGATAAGGTCATCTTTGGGATGAAATGAAGCACACATCACATAATGGTTGTGTCCCGTCAGTACGCTGACACATGATCGACTTTGCCAGTTCCAGATACGAATTGTTTGATCGTCACTCGCAGAAACTACCCAGGGATATTCGCCATGGAAATTGACAGTGCGAATATAATCCAAATGCCCAAGCAAAGTGAACAGACATCTTCTGAGTTTATAATCCCAGACTTTGATGCGATAATCATCACCACCACTGACTAATAATGGCTGAACATGGTGAAAATCGATGCCTCTGACAGGGCCGTCGTGCTCATCGAATCTCTCGAGCAGCGTACCCATACGATAGTCCCAGAGTTGTATTACTCCATTGTGCAAACTTGTCAAGATCCATGGTCTCTGAGGATGAAATGCTAGTCCTTTCACTCGATTACTTTTGGATTCAAATTTGGTCAACATCTCTCGACCGCGCTGGATTATTACTTATATAATTCAATAATTAGATTGCCCCAATAGATACCCGGGCTCTACCAGCTTGTAGTACCGTGGTAGCTTCTACCTACTACTGCGGAACTTTAAACCTGAATCGACCTGGCGACCGGCCGTGAAAACCTAGGGCCGACTTCTTTTGCCGCGGCAAGGTCCTGAACCCGGGCCGAATCGGAGGTGAATTTCCGAATTTCCGCTCCACACGATTCTCGGCGTACGCGGGCGGTATCGCCTCACACTTGGATCTCGGCGCGAGGTGCGTATTTTCTAGGCGGAAAAGCGGAGTATACCCGAGTGCGTACCTGCTTCGAGTATACGATGCGGCTTGAGTGCGCGGCCATTACCAACGACAAGCGAGTTTGTGCACGGTTTTGCGTCCCGAACACGACCTGGAAACTCACCACGAACGAGTTTGGGCGAGGACGCTACGTTGAGGCCACAGCAACCCCGGGCCAGAGACCACCAGTCGATATATAGCTTGGACTCGGCGGCACGGGAGGGGGCGTGGCGGCTTGCGCCGAGAGTCGGCTGCTATCCGCAGCATTATGAGGATACGGGTGCTCTCCGCAGCTGCGACGTCATTGGTGCCCATACACGTTCTGCTGGTGGTAATTCATTGGGCCGCCATGCCGGTCACGGTCATTTTGGCCCGGATGCGAGGCCTTTTTTAGATATGAGCATATTCACCTTAGGCTGTCTGCCTTGCCGTGACGGCTGGTGGGCTTCGGTACCTTAAGGGCCGTAGGGTACCGTAGATACTAGAGAGAGAAACCTACTAGCCCTTCCTACCCTAGATTAACTTGAACCCTAGATATGTATCTCCCACTCAGGCTCTCTAAATTTGAGTCTATACATCGGGTGTACATTGCACTACCGTGTAAATACAATTTGCTATAAAACACTCTCGCAGTTAGGTTGGCCCAGCCTTTGCCAGTGGCTGGTGAGCTAGGACCTTGCTACCTTACATAACGCTGCGACATAGTCACTTGCAGGCTCTTGCTAGGTTATTGCGAAGAATATACCCCCTAGTACTACACTAGGCCCCTCTTACTCTCCTACTTAGTCCCACCTTGACGTCACGGTAATGACTCGGAAGGTTTACACCACATTCATTCTTAGTGCTAGTATTACACGGGGAGTCACTTACGCCAAACTCACTCACACCGTTGCAGAGGGTCGGTATACCACCGCACCCTACTTATTTCCTGCAGGTTGTGTTGGACTCCCGATCAAGCACTCCGATATTCCGCAAGCATTTATTCAGTCCGATCTTGATTCAAAGCAGTCATATATGGACTTACCCAAAGGTATAAGTTTACGGGACACCGACGGCAAGCTTCACACATCCGGCGGCGAGTCTCCCTCTCTCTAAATTCAAGTTTGAGTCTATACATCGGGTGTACATTGCACTACGGTGTAAACACAATTTGCTATAAAACACTCTCGCAGTTAGGTTGGCCCAGCCTTTGGCTGGTGAGCTAGGACCTTGCTACCTTACATAACGCTGCGACATACCTACGGTACTCTTGCTAGATACCGTAGTACCTTAGAAGGATAAAAACGCGTTTTTTGTTGTTTTATCGCGTGGATGGGTAAATCTTCACTTCACTCGGTAAGCTTTGATTGCTTGCACGATACTTTTATGCTCTGATCGTGCCAGATATAGAACCGCTGCGAAGCAAGCAAAATGGATTACAAAAAGGGCGGCGGACTAATTCTCTCCTCAGAGCGAGCGCAGCTGGTTGACGGACTGTGGACAATTCAAAAGTACGGTGATTTCGCTCCTGGGGATAAGCGACTGGCGCGTGTGTTTGTGACTGGCCGAGTAGAGATGCGACAACTTGGAGGACTGTTTAAATTGTCTTTTGATGGCTTGGCCGTGCAGCGACTGGCAGATAATCCTTCGCAAAGCCCTCTTAAAGCAAAGGTGTTCCTTACTCGCAAAAAGGCAAAAAAGCGCATGGCAGATTTGGAAGAAACGGGTTACAGTGTGCCCATCTCACGTGATTTAGATAAGAATGGATTCGTTTGCAGTGGAGACGCGACCCTGGGCACATTTGACTTGACACTGAGGAACGCACCCGACAACCCGCTACTTTATCGCGGGCTATGCATAGCAAAATCTGCCCAGGACACGCCATTGACAGAAGAACCTGCGGTCTATGGATTCGTGAGGTTCGTTGACGACCGACCGCAGATAACTACAACGGAGAATGTCCTCGGTCTCCATGAGAACGAGGATTTGATGGGGAACAAGACTATTATGCATGATGGCACAGACTCAAAATACAAGCCAATCCAGGCATACACGCGCACCGCACTGCGCAGGGTTATTGGACGTACATTTCATTGATTGTTACCAGAGGCGGAACTGGCTGTCCCCTAGGCGCGAAAGGCATGGAAGGCGCTCGAGCTTGCTGAAGAGCAGCAAATCGGCTTCGATGAGTTTAAACGCGCCCTAGATCTCCTTGATTTGACACTTCTAGAAACACGTGCCATGCGACTTTTCGAGGCTGTTGACCTAAATCAATCAGATCAAATTGGCATTACAGAATTTGAGATTGCTCTCATGATAAATGATAGTAAGTTTGCAGTATAATATAATAACCTCACCAGTCGCGATTGGCCCATCCTATCTAACCTTGTAGGTACCCCAGATTTGGGTCTTACTCCAAATGATGCCTTTCGTATGTTCGACCTTGATCAGACTGGTAAAATAACAAAAACGGCGTTCCGGAGGGTTATTGGCGCTCTGGGGGCGGGTGAAAAACTACCCGGGAAGACGGTGGACAGTGAGGAACGAAAGATGGCAATTGAGGCATTTTTTGACAAACTCGACCTGGATAGAAGTGGCGAAATCAGTTATACCACCTTTAGAAGCGCCTGGGTTAAGCTGGTAGATGTAAACACAGAGTTAACGAAGAGACAAAGAAAACCGTATTCAGTCCCAAGGGCTCTTCAAATGTTCCAGTTTTTGGCTGACATACTAAATCGTGCAGCTCTTCTCACACTATCTGCAGCAGAGGAGGCGGAGGAGAAGCAAAGTTTCCAACGCGCGAGACAACATATAGATCGGTTGAGAGTTGAAGCACGAACACGCCGAGATGAACACCGTCGAGCAAGACAAGCGGAAAGGGAGCGTGTGTCACTGGTAGCAGCCAAAGACATTGCTCTCCGAAACAAGGATAGAGCCGCGCGGCTGGTACAGGAGCAAAAGTTGAGAAATAAGCAGCGCGCTGAAGAGAAATTGATGAAAAATCGCCTGGAAGCAGAGCAGGCTGCAGCGAAGCGCCGAGAGAATGCAGCTTTAAAAGCAGAGAGGAAAAAGCGAGAAGCCGATCGTGTTGCTATGATCAGGATGGCCGGTGCAGATCGCCTGGACTGTTCCCGGCGAAGCTATCGCTTGCTACCAGCAGAGCTGTACATAGGACGTGATGCGCAAGAGGGACTAGCGGACCTAGTAATGTTAGACCTCGGAGAAAATTGTCTCGAGACCTTACCAACAGGATTCCTTATGTGGTTCGCGTCGCTGAGATATCTCAGGCTTACTGCGAATCGCCTGGAGTATCTCCCAAAAGACGAATTGGGGGATATGGGTCAACTAGAGGTGTTGAAAGTTAATAGCAACAACCTCATTGATATTCCAGATTCTATTGGTGAGCTAAGTATGCTCAGAGAGTTGCGTGTGAGTAATAATAACCTCAGGAAGTTGCCAAGTTCAATTCAGCGCGTTGTGTCTATTGAATGCCTCAGTGCATCTTCCAATCAACTTGTTTCACTGCCAGACATGTCTGGGTTGCAATTCATGAGAGATCTCTGTTTGCGGGGAAACAAGTTATTTGAACTACCAGAATCTCTACCCGACATGGTGTCACTAACAAGGCTGGACGTGCACAATAATCAGATTCATAAATTACCTCAAAACATCGGAGATTTAAAAAAATTGCGTGTACTTAACATTAGCGTGAATCGAGTAACAACATTCCCAGATAGTGCATCTGGCTTGAGTGGCTGCGAATCTTTTCTTCTGCAGGAGAATGAAATTCTTCATCTTGGCGTTTGGGCTGGCGGGTGGAAATGTGCCTCGTTTTTAGACATAAGGGGCAATAAGATTGAGCATGTTGACCGGTCTGTGGGTTCTCTTCGAAATCTAACCGTCATACGACTGGACAAAAATAAGATAGAGCAACTTTCTCCACAAATAGGCCTCGCCCAGTCACTAGAAGTCTTGCATGTTTCTGACAACATTCTAAAGAAACTCCCCGTGGAACTTGGCGCCCTGGCGCTACTGCACACTTTAAAACTATGTAAAAATTTCATTTTTAAGCACCTGCCAGAGCAATTGGGACTGCTCAGGTCGGTGACTGACTTGGATATCTCTCAGAACATGATTGAATCACTCCCAGACACAATTGGTGGACTTGGAGAGCTTGTAAAACTCAACTTGGCGCACAATCGGCTGTCAACTGTACCGGAAACTATCATCCAGTGCACGCGATTGCATGAACTCTATCTATCTTCAAATCACATTAAGCGATTGCCGATGCACCTTGGAAAGTGCACTCCTCTCCGCATTCTTGATCTTCAGTCTAATCTCATCGTGGAAATACCTGCAAACCTTGCATGCCTGATAAATCTTCGATCTCTACACCTTGGGAAAAATCTTTTGCGGGCCCTGCCTCTTGATATCGTCTATCTCTGTGAGACTGTAGAGAAGCTTAGTTTGGATAGAAATCCATTCACTGACCTCCCACCTAGGTGGGCCAAATTTTCAGGATGCTCTGCGCACGAGCGGAGCCTTTGGCCTTCAGGTTACAACAACGAGCTAGCAATTTCCTGGGTAAAGGACCATTCTGCCTTCTACCAAGCTGCCTCTGAAGAATGGCAGATGACCGGTCCCATGCATGTATCCAGCCGATCAAATCTTGCCGCTTACGAGGCTGCCGTCAAGAAGCGCTGCGGCCCTGCTTGGCAGCCTCACCTGCTTTCTCTTGTGCGTGCATACTATTTCAAGGCAAGGCATACTGGCAGCTGTCCGAAGTTTAATTATTTAACAGCAATAGAATCAAAACTTCGTTCCAGAGCCAGAAAAAGAATAGCTTCAATCCGCAATAGCCGCCATCGGGTGGCACTTGACGCTGCAGCAGAATACAATACTGTTTTAACAGAACTATACCATAGCAATCTTCTGTGTCGCTTGGGTAAGATTCAAGACCTTGGGCAAATCAGAAGAAAAAATAGAGTCTCGCGCCACTCGAAACCGAGAAAAACTATTGCTCTCAAACAGGCTCATGTACATGTACTCAAGGCCGATCAGGATCGTGAAGGACGGATTGAATTGGAAGAACTCCACGCGCACCTTTGGAGCTCCTTTGGGTGTCCAGCTGATGGTGAGCATTTTTTTCCTTCAGGATTTACACGATGTTGACATTAATGCAAGTCAGTCAGGGACATGTACAAGACAACCCGTCTCCGGAGTTCAACCAAGCAAATGGATCTAGCGCCCCTGGCGCCTGCTGTAGTCTGCTGGCGAGGAGGACGCAAAACGAGATTGACCGTGTTGTCTCTGAAATTAGATGTGAGCTCGAAGACGCGCCTATAAAGAACTTTTGGAGCTCGCTGGCCAGGTTCGAGCCGATTCAGCGAGACTGGGTCCGCTAGAGTTTGCATGGGTCCGGCGCGCCTGCGAGCCGTACCTTTGATCCCTTTTTTATTCTATTCCTAAGTATTGCGCACGCGCATTTAAAAAGGGGAATAGGACACCTCGCGAGCGGCAGCCCGGGCCCTAGCGGCCTAGAGCCGGTCGAGGAAGCGGTCGAGAGGCGGGATTTCGGGGTTGAGTCCCTTGCGCTTGCGGACCTGCCCGATGACAGCGCCGGGCTTGGACGCAAGGTCTGTTGGGTCGCCCTGGAGTACAGCCCAGTGTGAGAATACCATCTGGGGGAATGCCTTGCCACCCGTGGCCGCGCGAACGTCGGCGTTGAAGCCGAAGGACTCCATTACCGGCATGTGTGCCTTCATTTGGACCATCGGCGTGCCCGGGCGCTGCTCTTCGGAGAACACAACGCCGCGGCGGCGAGTGAGCACACCGTAGCAACCGCCCATGGCGTCCTGTGGCACGGAGATATCGACAAGGAAGAGAGGCTCCTGGAGAACAGGCTGCGCCAGCAGCAGCGACGCGAACATTACGCGACGCGCGGTTGGCATGATCTGACCCATGCCGCGATGTATCGCGTCGGCATGAAGCGTTACGTCAAGGAGCTTGAACGAAACACCACGCATCTGCTCGTCACAGAGGACAGAAGACTTGGACGCCCACTGGAAGCCGGCAACAACAGACTCGCGGATCTCACCAAGATAGTTTACACCCTTAGTCTGGTCGTACAGGAGATTGGCACCGGACCCGTCAGGCCCAAAGCCCCAGATCTTGCGTGCATCGCCAACATCCCAGCCGTATTCGTCGGCCATGAGGCGCGCACGGAGTTTGGGGTCGTCCTTGGCCGAGACCTTGCCTGCCTCGATGGCATCAGAAAGCTCGTCGGAGAGGGGTGCCGCCTCCATGTAGAGCCGATTATGTTTGTTCGGCGACTTGGAAAGGCACGTCTGCGAAGAGTTTGCGGAGCACGACTCGCGGTATGAGACGACAGGATCGGAGACCTTGACGTCCGTTCCCATGAAATCCTCTTGGAGGTCCTTGAGGCAGATCTCGAGGTGAAGCTCACCAGTTGCCGCTATGATATGTTCGCCCGACTCCTCCGTGTAGCAGAGGACCATGGGGTCTGACTTGGCGAGGCGCTTGAGGCCCTCGACGAGCTTGGGGAGGTCTTGCGCCTTCTTCGGTTCGACTGCGCAGCGAACAACAGGCGAGACGCTGAACTTCATCGTTTTGATGCAGTGCGCTTCATCATGTGTCGATATCGTACCGCTCTTGAGGAGGTACTGGTCGACACCTACGAGGCCGCACGTGTTGCCGGCAGGTATGTCCTGGACCTGCTCCTGAAAGCGTCCCATCATAATGAGCGTACGTTGGATATTCTTCACCCAGAGATCACTCTTCTTGCCAGGGATGTAGTTGGGGCCCATGATGCGAACCTTCTGACCTGTCGCGATCTTCCCCGAAAACACGCGGCCAAAGGCAAAGAACCGACCCCGATCAGAGGACGGGACCATCTTGGAGATGTACATCATGAGCGGTGCACCATCGGACGTGTCACAAGTACGGATTGCGTTGGCACATGCGTCGTCGAGCGGCCCATCGTACAGGTTCTCGACGCGATAGCGCTGCGCCGCTGCTGGCGAGGGTAGCTTGACGACAATCATCTCGAGGATTGCGTCACCGACAGGTAACCATTTTTGCATGACGCATTTCAAGAGGGGCTTGCCTACCAGCTCGTCCTCCTCTTTTTTGAGAGTCACGCCAACAGCCTTGAGGAGCTTCTGGATCTTCAGCTTCTTGTCCTCCATGATCGCCGCGAACATCTTGCAGATAGGAGTCATGATGAACTGGCAAAATGCGCGCTCGAGTTGGCCATCACGATCTGACTTGACCCATTTCTTACCCTTGGCATCAAAGTAATTGTCGCCCCAGAGCTTCTGCATCATCTTGTCGTATCCTATGCCAAACTTCTCGGAATACATGCGCGCGAACTTGCACAACGTGAACCCCCACTGGTGGAGGCCCGAACCAAATGACACAGTACCCTTCTCGGGATACACCTGACAGTCGCCGAGCAACTCATCGTTGTACGTTGCGATGATGACGTTGACCGACTCCACCGACCGCTGAAAACACTGGTACATATCCTCAGGTGAGAGCTGGAGCTCAAGCAGGGCGCGGTCAACCTTGTTAACGTGGAGCACAGGGCGAACACGCTCGCCGATCGCTTGGCGAAGGACGGTCTCAGTCTGGACACAGACACCTTCGATGGTGTCGACGACCACCAAAGCGCCATCAGTAATACGTAGTGCAGCAGTCACTTCAGATGAAAAGTCGACGTGGCCCGGCGAGTCAATCAGGTTGATGAGGTAGCTGTTCTCAGTGATGGTCGGCCCGTCGTCAGATGACGCAAGCGCGAACGCCGCGGCGGCAGTCTCGTCACCCCCCGTGACTGCGAGCGCTCGGCCCTCAGCCTTGGCTACCTCGGCCTTCTCGCCATCGGACATCTTGTATTCGAAGAACATGGAAATGCCTGTCGACTTGATCGTGATGCCGCGTTCTGCTTCGTCCGCTCGCGTGTCGGTGTAGCGCATCTCGCCGGCGTGCTTCTTCGCAATGATGCCCGCCTTGGCGACGAGCGAGTCTGTCAGCGTCGACTTCCCGTGGTCGACGTGCGCAATCACACTCATGCTCCGGATGTTGTACTTGAGGTCCATCAGTGACCGCAGCTGCTCGGTGGTGAAATTCACCATGGTGCCTACTTCTCACGGCCGCGGCCGAGCCGAGCGAGACGTCGCCGAGTGCCGCCGCTAGTACGAGTACGTACGGTGCCCACGTCGGTTTTTAAACGCCAAGAGCGCTCGGGACTCGAGGACTCTTAACATTATGTCTTCATGGGGGTACTTTTACCGCGCGCAGGGTTGCGCGTAGGATATAGTGCGTAGGGTCGTGAGCCTGGACTCGTACGCAATTTTTTTTACGAGTGCTCGGCAAGTGTTGGCGCAGCCCCGTAGCGTTAATGGGACGGGGCACACAGGCCCTGGTGAGTTTTGCGTCACTAGCCTCTAGTGTGTTTTGCTCCGCTCGCCGAAATGCTGTCCTTCGCCGAGCGCTCGCATAGTAGCGCTCGCCCCTTTACCCCGCCAAAAAAATGCTTCTCTCGCCCCCCAGCGTTCCGATGACCACCTTTCCAAAACCATCGGGGCCGATGCTACCGCGAAACTGTCGCCGACACTAGGACCATTTCGGACCCGCTCTCACCCGACCGTGACTCTCGCCGAGTCGGCAAAATTGGCTAATACCGTCCAAACGAGGTTTACAAAAACATAGCTTGGGGGTACCGAGCCGTAGGCCCGTCTACGCCCGTAGCCGGGGCTGCCGGGTGTCGAATAGAAAACCCGCCACTGTGAAAAGCTGGGCTGGTTGAGATGGCGTCCCCGATGACGAAAAAAGTTTTGTTGATGGGTCGCTCCGGCTCTGGTAAAACATCTATGAGATCAATCATTTTCGCTGACTATATGGCCCGTGATACAATGCGACTATCCCCAACTATTGATGTAGAATACTCTCACGTGCGTTTTCTGGGAAATCTTCATCTCCATCTGTGGGATTGTGGAGGACAGGTTTGCACATGTGCTGACAGCATTGGACTGAAATTATCCCGTAGGACGATTTTTACCGCAACTACCTTGAACACATGAGGGATCATATATTTCGATCAGTGGAACTTTTGATATATGTATTTGACATAGAAAGTGAAGAGCAAGGAAGCGATTTTTCTCAATTCGCTGATGTAATTGAGGCTGTGGAACAGCATTCACCTGATGCCCGGGTCTATGTCCTGGTACACAAAATGGATCTTGTGAAAGAGGATGTTCGGAAAGCCGTCTTCTCTGAGAAAGAGGCCAGCATCCTCTCCCAAGCAAGTGATCACTTGCGTATTCAGTGCTTTCGTACATCTATATGGGATGAGACCTTATACAGAGCCTGGTCTCATATCGTGTACTCTCTAGTTCCTAATACAGCCCTTCTAGAATCACACTTGAACGAATACTGCACAATCTGTGGTGCAGACGAAGTTGTGTTGTTCGAAAGTACCACCTTTCTTGTGATCGCACACGCAACCTGCATTCCACATAGTGATACACATCGTTTCGAAAAAATTTCCAACATCATCAAACAGTTCAAGCTGAGTTGTCGGAAGGTTCAGGCGCATTTCGAGGGAATGTTGGTTCAACATCATCAGTTGATTGCCCTTTTTGAGAATCTAACGAGAAGCACAGCAATCATGTTTATTTCCTCTGATCCTGATTTGATGCACACTGCATTGATTTCTTCTAATGTGGCACAGTTTCGGGCGCAACTAAAGATCTGTGGTCTAATTGGATAACATGTCCGCCTCTGGATTATTGAGCTAGAGAGCTCGGCTCAACGGAATCTCTACCGGAATGTAACTTGATTGGCTTCAGTAGGCGGGGTAAGGAGCCGCGAAGCAGTGGCTGACGAGCGAGCAGCGATGACTAAGAGCACCTAGGCTATCATGATTCAAGTTGTCTCCAAATTATTTGGTCACGGCTTTAGGTTCGGCAGCGTGCGGAGTAGTGAGGGTCCTTGGTACTTTTAGCTCCGGCGCGGAGTGCTTGCATTCGGCTGAGTTACAATAAATAGAGACTCTGATGCATTAGCGTGCTGTGAGGCAGGCGTAAAGCGAAGGGACAACAAGTGCTGTTAGAAAGCCTGGCGATTCCGCAGCTACAGGATATGCCATTGTGACATTCCCACCCGTCATCAAAATTTCACGTAAACCAGCAAGCTTGCGGATGACTGGCTATTACGTAGTAGGTTCCAAAGGGGATGGCCAATGCAACTCGCAAATACCGAACCGCAACTCAAATTTTTTTTTGGCCTCAAGTGTTTGTCCAAGCATGTCCTGCGGTAGTGATCCCGACAGCCTTTAAAGCCCATACGCTGTATCATGATAGCACTGGCAATTGAGAATAGTCCTCAGGCGCGTTCATGGCCGGCGGCGAGACTTGAGATTCGAGGGGTCCCCTAATTTGAGATTCGAGTTCCGCAGCCCAGCCAAGAACCCTTTGTATGCCCCGAGACCGAGCTGGGGGCTGGTCTGGTAATTTGGTCTCCCAGGGGTTTCGGGTACCTATGGCCAGGTACCCGATGGGCTGCTAATCGTTTTTGCTCGCCCGGGCCCGTTTCGGTCACTGGCACGTCCTAGAGGGGTAAGTGCCCCCCCTATTCTCAATTTGCCGCCGTATCAAACGTCTACTTATAGAGATACGGCAAATTTTGGGTTGGGTGTCTGCCCCGGCCGGGGCCCGGGCCCCGTCCCGGGCCTCTTTGTATGTTGAGGATGGGTGTCCGCCCCCAGTGTCTGGTAATTCTTTCGAATACTACAAGAGCGAAATGGGCCCATCCTCTGTCGCGTTTAGACCACGCCTTCCGAGCCGCTGAAGCGTCTAGGTACCTTTGCGACGTAAACTTCCGAGTCGGGTTTACTACCCTAATGTCTCAGTACTAGTATTTCTCCGAGTCGGAGCGGAGGAGTCGTTGTCTATACTAGACAGACCCATCCTCCATGGGTCCTAATTAAGATGAATTTTCCTGCTAATCTTAATATCACGTACTACGCGGAGACTTCGAAATTTATAGGGGGGGGGCGGGGTCAAGCGCAATCTTCGACGTTGCTGGCATTTGGCGCAATGATAAAACAATAAGCTATGCAAAGTTTGGTGCGGTGCGGGCAGCTTGGCTGCGACGCGATACGATGGTCCAAGATAAAACCCGCCCAGCCAAAAAAGCCATGAAATAGTCATGAAATAGTCCCTGCAAACTAATCTGCAGACGTATGAATTGAGCCATGATTATCAGGGCAGCTGACCGTGAGGTAGTGTATACCTTTCTTAGTGTGGGGTGGTGCTAAGTCCGATTCATTGTAAATTAAGGTTTAGGCCATTAATCACATGGTCTTCTCTTGCTGTGCGCCCGCGTGCGCGCGAGCAGCCCCACCAAAACCCCTGTCTTTTTGCGGTCTGCTACAGTCGGGTTTAGCTGCCCAACGATGAGGTATAGGTTCGGAAGCGCTCGCTCCAATGCCGGGCCGCTCGCTCGCTTGCAGTCGCTGTTCCCTTGTCGTGCGTGTTTCGTCAGCACCGCTCCTTCGCAGAAATGCACGCGATGCCAATCTTCCGCGTTCGGCAGCGCAGCGCTTGTCGCCGTCGTTGTGCCGCCATCGTGCCACCAAAACGGAGATGCTCTCGTACTTGTAGTGGGTGTATATAAATAGTGGGTGTGTATAACACTCGAATGCTAGACCAGTCCGAAGGACATCTCGTCTTATTTTTTCTTGATTGCGGA
>JACLAA010003317.1_pt1 | contig 28004 bp, 30 predicted proteins | sample 8027891 | NCBI WGS metagenome assembly JACLAA01 (sample SAMN15724900, study PRJNA655200) | protist metagenome | isolation source: fluorescence activated cell sorting (FACS) single amplified genomes of... | place: Spain: Blaines Bay Microbial Observatory, Mediterranean Sea | collected 2016-01-19 | reverse complement strand
CATCCTTCACTGCCACTGGGGGGGTAATGAGCTTCAAGTTGACGAGCTCAGGCTCAGCACTTGACTCAGCCTGGATCCGTGCGCATTTCAATCGATGTGCCAGTGTAATTTACTAGTATAAACTATGACTGCAAGCAACAGAGGTACCCCGGGGAACTGAAAATCGAAGTCCCTGAGCGTGCTCGGACCCCCCACCGTCGTCACCGTGCTCTAGAGGGACCTTAAAAGATCAAACCCGAGTTGGTAAATTGCAAACGGATGAGCGAACCGCAAATAGATCTCAAAATCGCTGCTATAGAAGTACCTAGCCCAAACGCACAGAGGCACTCCAGAAGTCGACCAATAGTCCGTCGCCGTGTGCAAACCAGCGGCCGGTCGGGGAAGCACAATCGGCGGACGTCGATGGCGGGCCCTTGGACGACCGGTAGGACGTACGTATGCATTCCAGCAGACGAAGGAGCCACTAACTTAACGCCGGATGTGCATCGGCGTTCGATAGGCCGTTAGATTGATCCCCGAAGTTCGACACCAGGAAAGATAGAAGACCCCGCCCATCAGGTTACCAACCAGGGTTTCAAAAAAGAAACAAAAAAAGCAACAAAAGCGCATCTTCAATAACGCGTGGCGTCTCCTATTATGACTCCAGACAATATTGACCTAATTGACAAGAGACGTAGCTCGGGATAGAAGGACAAATTCTCGAGGAACAACCAGGGTCGTCGAGCATTATATTGAATTCTGTCTTCGACACATTATTGTCACCTCGACTTGAAGTTGCTGCCAGTGGCTCTGCACCCGAGCACTGCCTAAGTTACCCAGACAAGTGACGCCGCTTAGTAGTACTAGAATAATAAAGCACGCTAAAAATCAATTAAACCAAGATAAACTTCATTGACTAGTCACCAGGTGTCGCTTGGCGCGAGTGATAGAAAGCAGATTTGTGTGTCTTGTGTACGGATCCACAATAGTTCGCATTTTTTCCCAATGTAACTTTTTCTGCGTTAAGTACGCCGCTTTCTTTTTGGCGATTACTTGTTTCTGCAGCTTCATCATTTCCCGAGTTCCCTCTGCCACACGTGCATCTCCGCTTGTTTTTTCTTTTTTCTGCGCCTCATTCTCAAGTGCGTGGTTGCGATCAATTTGACGACGGTCCCTGCGTTTTCCTACCTCGTACTTTGCCATCAACCCCAAGCAATTGCGTTGATCAACCTTGGCCATGCGTGCTGCTCCTTGTAAAAGTTCTTCTTGAGCAATGCGTTCCTTAACCATTTTATCAGCACCAGTAACGTGCTGGTTTTTATTGGTCTGCGCTTCCTCGACTATAAGCTTCTGTTGCTTGTTTTTGAAATCTTCGCCGAGTTTCAACAGAAGTGAAGCCTCGCGGTGTCTTAGGTCTGCTTTAAAATTCGACAGCCGCTCGATATGTCCCTGCTTTGTCTGATGGTTTTTTGCTGCAGCTGCAACGCGAATCCTTTTTATATTTTCAATCCGTTCAATCAAGCGGTGTTGTTTGGCCCTGTTGGCTTCAATGAAATCTAAACGCCTGCACTTGCGCTCTTCATCTGCCCGTTTTTTGTTTTTAGCAAGTCGTTGATGCATTTCCACCAGGGACATCTCATCAAGCAAACCATAACCACTGGCATCTGTTGGGTCGAAGATATTCATATTCTTTGAATGCACACTATGCTCTGCTTTAAGCTGCTTTACACGTTGAGTCAGCATTTTGGTTCGTTTCTTGTCATGCAAATCCTGTTCGTGTAATCGGCATTTGATATCTTGCTGTAGCTTTGTACGAAACTCACGTTTTTCAATCAAGATCGCCTCAAGCGCATGCTGCCGTGCATGCGTGCGACCCTGCTTCAGTGCACTCACTAGCTGGCGCTTTTTGAGCAAACTCAGGTTTTTCTCGAGGCAGAGTTGCGTCTGCATCGCGTCACGTTCCGCAACGCCGAGCAACGCAGTTTGCCTATTGTGCACCAGTTTGTCCAATCTTGCTTGCTGTGCCTCTTCTGCACTCGCTCTGGCAAGATCCCGAGTTCGCGCGATTTGCTCATAGCGTGTCTTCTGGTCCCGAGCACGCATATCCAGTTGCCAGTGATAAAAATCGGCGCAATCTCTAAGCTCTGCCTCGTATGTATTAATATTTGCGGCCTCCTGTTCCTGCTTTGTGCGAAACAGTGCATCCTCCCGGAACATAGTTGCTGCATTTAGTTTTACCATTGCCACCTATGCGCATGCGCGTAATAAATGATTTCTTTAGCCCCAGGTTCCCCTCGGGCGCTGCGTCGATGTTTGAGTGCACTCCGAAAGCGAACGCTTGATGCACATTTGCCCTTGCTGCCGTTTGTCCTTGAGAAATCTAGCTGATCCACCCTTTTTGTTTCCATTGCCTCTTGAGCTACTAAGACGGTCGACCTAGTCCCGTGCAGCGCTATTGGGTGGCAGATCGTATTTTCTAACTTCCCAGTGACTCTCCGCTCAGGTGTCATGTCTGCGACAAATCCAGAAGACTTACAACTTAATTCCTGCTCAATCACTGATGGTTCTGGTACCACTCGGGGGACAGGAGCCGTGAGTTTGGGCGGCTTAACTTCTTTTCTCTGACCTGGTGTCATGACCATGGTTCCACAGTCCTTAGATGCCTGCTTTGCAGCTGTAATACCCGTCGACTTGTCGCGTAGTTCAGCAATTATCTGCTGAATTTCAAGTGAAGAAGATGTCAACTGTTTGAGTAACGTATTGCGTACATAATCTGGATCAAATATCTTGGTCCAGTGTGCAACTACGCCACTGTCCTCCAGACTCGAGGCATTGAATACATATTCTAGAAAATTTACCATCTTATCTGGGTCAATGCTCAGTACAAACTTGCGGAACTCTGAGATTGTTAGCTCCTGGAGCCGAAACACACTGAGATATGTCAGTATCATGTACATGGTATAATCTGAACGAAGTACCCGAGCTGACATGTCGTTGAAAAAGCAAGCTGCGAATACCTTCAAGGCTGCTTTGCAGCGCATTACTCCATAGAGAACTTCCTTGAGAAACGCTCCATCCGCATCATTGGCATTGAGCTTATTTATTGACAGATATTCGTTCGCATGCGATTCAAGAGTTGTTCGCCTTGGGTTGTAAGTCTTGATCAGCTCCTCAGCTTGTTCCAATAGCTGTCGACGTTTGCCCTCCGTGTGACACGACATGATTAGAATAACGGCAGGCAAGTTTACCAAAGGTACCTAGACAGTTTCAGCTGGTCCTGTCACCCGATGGCTCGATGTAGTAGAGAGGCGCCCGGCGGCCCCCCATCTGGCGGGTCGCCCGGCACCTCTCCAGCCTTCAGATTAAGACAGAGTCCGCGGCGCCTTCAACTTGAACTTGAAGTTGGTCTTTAGATCAATTGCGCTGCCCCTTCGGCATTCCGGTTTTGGTAGATCTCGAGCTTGTGGTCCGAGTTTAGCTCGAAGATCTGGCCAACGCGTAGGCACTGTGCGGCTGACTCCGAGTCGGAGCCGCCACTGGCAAAATTTACTATAACCGTGCCAGTGCGGCCCGTTTGCCCCTGTGTGTGTGTATATTATAGATTACCTATTTTTGCCTTTGACCACCGTTGAAGAAGTGGCTCGCGAACCAAGTGCGCGGTCCCAACGCGCACCATGCGCACCAAAATCGGCAGGGCACTAGATATGCCCTGTAGCGACGTCCTGCCCGTGGCGTTTGCGACCGCGCAGTCCGACCTCGAAATAACGCCACTTTAGTGCTCGCCCGACCCACCCAAGGGAAGGGTCCCGTGACGCGGTCGCTCATGCAACGCGTGTCGCGCATCTCGCTGCGACTGTTTTGCCTACCGGCCTCTCGCGGCCGGTAGGTATCAACGCCTCGATGACAACCGCGACGCGTTTTGCCAGGCCGCTTCCCCGATCTGACGGCTGGCGCCGTCCTGGCCGCGAGTGTCACGGTTTTGCCAGTCACTCTTCTATCAACGACCGACGACGAACGACTACACCCAAGGACGAACGAGCGGCGGTGGATGCGGACTTTCCTCCTGAAATAGTGGAACACAGGCATTGAAATTGTAAGTCACTCATTCTAGCCCAACCCATAAGTCATACTAGAATACTCTGTAGCTACCTTTAACTCGCCAATCGCCATCATGACAGTGACCGTCCGGACACGGAAGTTCATTCGCAATCCTCTGTTGCAACGCAAACAGTTTGTAAGTGGATAAGTAAACGACACTTCTCACTCGCGCTATTGCCGCTCAGGTGGTAGACGTCTTACATCCTGACCGAGCGAATGTCCCGAAGTCCGAGCTCCAGGATATGATCGCTAAAGCCATACCCGGAGCCTTTTACCATGTCAACTGTGTCTCATTCCCTCCCGTAGACCTACAAAGTCACCGACAAGAGCCTCATCTCCCTGTTCGGGTTCCGCAACAAATTTGGAGGTGGCAAGTCTACTGGCTTTTGCTTGATTTACGACTCTGCCGAATCGGCTAAGAAGTATGAGCCCAAGTACCGCTTGGTTCGGAACGGCTTTGTCGAGAAAAAAGAGACATCCCGCAAACAGATCAAAGAGGCCAAGAATCGCAAAAAAAAGCAGATTCGACAGTGTTGATGCCAGCATATCACTATTTTATAAATGTCCGTCTCGTAGGATTCGAGGAACTGGGCGCCGAATTGCCAATCACAAGGCCAAAAAAGCAGCAAAAGACGGATAGTGGGGGTTTGAGAGTACATCAGAATTAAGAGATAGCCGCACGTTGCCATGAGCTAATCGGCTCTGAGACGAAGTCGGAAATTCCCTTTAGAACGTCTTAGAACGTTAGGAAGAGAATATTCTTCGTAATTATGGTTTAAAGTTCAATTTTATACGTCACCGCGACCGGACCAGGAGCGATAACTTGAAGCCTGAGTAGCTGAGCGACTCGGATCATGATTTTATTTAGACTCGGAAATCTAGAACGCCCCCCAAATCGCTCCAACGCCCCCATCACGCCGATCAACAGCCTGCGCCCAACGCCCCCATGCTACGAGTCACGGTAACTTTTTTCATTTTTTAACTTACTCGACTCGGTATTTCAAGTTAGCTACTCGTAGCTCGCAAACTAAGATACCCGAGCCTCAGAGTCGCCCGAGCCGTATCTTTCCGTGAGAAGGCCCTTCATTTCCGTCCGCCCTGGTGTGAAGGGCCTCGTGACCCGGCGCCAAAGGTTCAGCTCGCAAAGCCATCACAGCTTATTCCGCGACTTCTTCCGCAGATATTTGAGGATTTTAGCGTGGCGAATGAGCTTAACTACCTTGCTATGCGCCACACAATCATATGACTCTCACATCGATCAGAGTTACCGCGTTGGTCGATGTTGCGGCAAGGCGAGTACCATTTGCATTCCATGCTACTTCAAAGATGTCGGCACCCCCTTGGTTGTAGGTTTTTAACAATTTGCCATTAGGGACGGACCAAATGTTAAGTTGGCCACCGAGTGAGCCAGATGCGAGCAGTCTGCCATCAGGAGAGAAAGCAATGGTATATACTTTTTTGGTGTGATTTCGCAATGTGTGCAAACAAACTCCCATGTCTGTGTCCCAGAGGCGAACTGTTGCATCAAATGATGCAGAAGCCAACCTCAAGGGCGCCTACGATGATAAAACACTGGTTAAAAGTTTAGGAATCTTTCAGGTCATACATTGGGCATATTCGTAGTTTGGCCAGTCGGTGACCAACGAATTGTGTATATCTCCTCAGTGTGATTACTGAACCGATGAACCGGGACGGACCTGAGCAAGGGCAGGTGGCAAAAACTTTGTCTATCGATCATGCTCTGTGCAAGAGACTGCCCAAGCTGCCAAATCAGAACCTGGTGGTCATCAGAGCATGATGCAAGCAGCCCGCCGGATGGGTCCCATCTTATTGCGTTGACTTCATCAGCGTGGCCAACTAGCACCTGCAACGGTGTGGTAGTTGCTGCTGCCGGGTCGGTGTCAGCCTCTCTGTCTGCAAGCGCACAGACAGCAATTGTGCGATCTGTTGAGCACGACGCGAAAACATCAAGCCCATGATATCCACCTGAACAATTGAGCTATTGCTGATGCAATCAGAATTCGAATGGGCTCGGGCGGACACCAGTTTTCCAATCAACGTCAAGGACTTGTGCTGAATGGGCTTCAAACTTATGCTGCAACTTTCCTGCAAGGGTCTTTTAACTTGTATAATGTAAGTTCTGCACTGAATGCTACCAGTACGTACATCCCACACTGACACACACTTATCATATGAACCAGTTAAGAGCCGCTTGCCCGCGGAATCAAACCTCAAAGAGAATATGGACTCGGAGTGAGCGTTGAGAGAATGCTGTAAAACGCCTTCGCGAGACCATAGGCGAGCAATGCCGTCCATGCAGCCTGTTGCGAGTAGACTTCCATCGACTGACCACTCTAATGTAGTCACCTAGTACAATGTTAGCTAAGGATGAGAAACTCGGTAAGAACTCGGCTGAGAAACGTCGTGATCGTCACCCGCTGAAGTAGATTTTTTTTCTTGTTGCATGGGCGCAATGCATTCAAGGACTCTAGGTAAGGGGGACTTGATCTTAAGATTTGCTGTTGTTTTGTCATCTGGGAGGTTCCAGAGGCGCACAGTAGAGTCACCTGAGCCTGATGCAAGAAGCTCGTCCCTTGGATGCCAGGAGCAGCAGAATACTTCTGCTTCGTGGCCAGTCAGGATCAGCACATCCGCAGATGAAATTGCCTGCGCTAACTTAGTTGGACCATGCTTATTAATTTGCTTGTACTCGCCTGTTCTTCTGTCATCCCTGTGGACTGAATTTTAGGAAATGAAGTGCTTTCTGTGGAATGAATTTCAGGGATCGCACTACCCTCCATTTCGCTCGTGTGTTTCTTAGAGAAGTCAATGGACTGTGTTGCGTTTGGTGCCACGCATATTCCAATACGTTTTCGCTTGCCAATGGTTCTGCTTTCTGCCTTTTCTACCTCCTCATCCTCATCTTCATTACGATTCTTGTCATGTTTGACGTACCACTTGGAGTACTTGATGGACTTGCTTTTTGTTATACCTTGTAGAACTGTGGCACTCAAGATACTTAATTCTTTGGATGATTCAATGCAACAGGTCGGGTCGGTGCTGCATTTTGAAATGTCTGCATCCAAATTTTCTTCCACCTTGAGGTACATCAGGCCCTTTTGAATTATTGAAATGAGTGCTCCTGGTGGCATCGTATCTGCGTACATCTTTGCAATCTCAGATTGTGTGACCAGAGATTCGTAAGCAAAGGTGAACGCCGAATGTAGATGTCCTGACTCTTGGAGATAGCGATACACCAGCAGATTAATTTCTTCCGCTTTCAAAGCCATGATAACATTAAGGCAGCCGGAGCACAAAGTATACCTAACTTCCCCCTATCTGACTACTGCGGTACCTACGGTACTCCTTACCGTGGTACAGTTTAAATAGGGGCACTTTAGGTCCGGGTTTTGGGGCCCTGGAGAACGCTAGCCGCGTTTTTCGCGCGGATTTTTGTACAGAGCCCTGCACCGGGTCGATTACGACCCCGTGGACGTGGTTTGGGGCTGGGCGCGGCCGCCTCTGATTTAAGGGAATTTATTTCGTGACGAAAAATGGCCTCGGGATGGGCAACGGTCCACGAAATCGACCCGAGGTGAGCCCTTTGCCCCCCGGGTAGCTCCCCTGACACCTGGTGACAGCTGGTGCAACTCATACCCGCCGAGGTGGGGAGGGTGTGCGTGCGGCCCGGCCGTCGGCTTCTCGGCTCGGGGGTTCGTACGGGAACAAGAACTTGCACCATACAGCTCCACAGCTCAACAGAAGCACCCTCGAGGACCAGATAGCTTCCCCGCGCCTCGGCGGCGTCGTAGGAGACCATTTCAAGAAATGTTAATTTTGGCCGCTTGTTCGATGGCTTTTGCGGCTCCAGCGCGGAGTCAAAACACCAGAGGCCCGATTCGGGCACGACTCCGCCGACTAGAGGGACACCTTCGCTCGAGGGAGATGGCGGTCACCGACGGCGGGGAGCTCGTAACGGCGCATAACGGGGGCGACAATATTTTGGCTTTCCACGCCATCGACGCGATTCCCATCAGGAAAGCCTCAACCAACTCGAGAGGTCACCACGCGGTGGTATGAATAGTATCGATGCCTCGGGTACCGCGGTTTCGACCAGGGTACTGCTACGCGGCTTTCCAAAGCCTCGACAGAAGCGCCACACGATCGGCGTCGTTACCAGCCGTTACGACCCTTCCATCGTCGGTAGTGTCCATTTTCCTATAGCGCAGGTGTCCTTCTACCCGGCGGAGTCGTGCCTGGATCGGGCCTCTCGCGCTTCGAGATCGTAATGATGACAAAACAAGCTGCATGGTTTTGGCGTGCTGGTGGTCCGTGAGCGCTGCGGTTGTCTCTCTTTCTCGCCAGGGCTGCAGCGATGCAGGATGAGCACTGCTATGTACTCACATCTCTCCTAATCGTCTACGCTGGCCAGCACGCAGCGTTTAAAGACGAAATCGACGCGAGAGCCGATTCGCGCAAAGGAGCTATAAATTGGCGAAGGCGTCGCAGGAGCCCGTCCGAGACCCCTCGAGCCCTAGGTGGCGCTTTGGTGGCCTTTTAGCTAAGATTGCTAAAACGGGTTCGGCGGTGTCCAACGGCCGAGCTCACGCCGTCTCGACTCGGATGCGCCAGCGCTGTATCATCGAATCGTCGGGAAGCCCGTTGACGTGCGCGAGCTGTCTTATACGATCATGATAGATGCTCCGTGGCCATCGTTCAGTTTGGTTCAATTGAGAGATGTCTGTCGTATACGATCATGATTTTGGTTCAATTGGCCCGGAATGCGCAATTCAGACTCCACAGAGTCGGGCCTCAGGCTCGACGTCACGTTCGGCCCAAGGTAGGGAGAGGTCGATTAGCTGAGTAGATTTTCTTCCCTTTCTGATTACCGGACTCCAAGTGACCAAGATAAGCTGATCTGGACAGCCTAAGCTTGTCTATGGTGAATTGTGGATCAAAGAACCTAGCAATGTTGCCTTCTTTGACAATCGTGTTTGGTGCGAAACTGTTGGCCTTCTTAATAATTTCTTCGTGTGAAGTTGGGTCATTGAATTGGTTTAAAGTCAGTATTGTGAAACATGAACCTTTGCTCTCAGTCCTCCTTGCTGGTCTCATGAGAGGGTAGACGTTCTGACATATGTTGACCCTTCTTCGAAGCATATTCGTTGGTCGGCCATCTTCGTGTTCGTCAAAGATTGGGTAGTCCAAGTTCAGGTTTCCTCCTGTGTGTAGTCCAACATTAAACACACATTTGCCTCCAATTTCATGATCTGGTTGCATCTTGAATGCCTCATCTATGACAGTTGCTTGTGGGCGAAGGTCAATTAGATAAGTGTCATGATACTGTTTTAGATCACATCTTTGAAGTATGTTGTGTATCAATGTGTACAGTTTGCTGATCAGAGGATCTGATAGGAATTGAGACGATTTTGTTTGATCAATTTGTATGAACTTTCGCATTCTGTATTTTTGTCTAATGCGCGTCAAGATCGTATCGAACTCGATATTCTCAAGATTATTAACATTTGTGTAGCCAGGGGATTTGGTCCCAATGGGTTCCAATTTATCCACATAAGGTGATGGCGATTTTTGTGCCAAGTGCCAGTTTTTTTAACAAGGCATCCGAAATGAAGCCAGTAGACCTTGATGACAAGCTAAAGGGAGCCAATTCAGAGAAATTAGTAAACCAAAACTAGTTCAAGTTAGTAGTGTATTTTAAGGTAGCCTGGGCTCTCTGGCAGACTATCTCAGCCGCTGCACTCCAAAAGGTGCGTACCCCTTTGGTCTTGCGCTATTCGTAGCAGCTTTGGGCACTCGCAGACCGCCGAGGCGGCTAGCTTTCGACGCGCGCTCTTTACGCCTGGCGCGGACGAGTCACTAGGACCTCCACACGCGCTGGCGGCACCAATGCGCCTCCGAAGCGACACGTAGGCCAAGTCGGACTATTAAATAGGGGCGAATTTGTAGGGCGAATTTCGTTTTTATGGCTCCTGCCAGCGTTGCCTGGTTAGCTGGCTATTGATGGCTTATTGCCAGCACGCGCTCCATGTGTGGTGGGCATCCGGAGCTGCGTGCCATGCCGGCACAGCTGTCACGGTGGGGGAGGGTGAGATGCATCAAATACCCGGGGGCGGGCTCAAGAAGATCCAGAAACCCGCAGGAGCTTAACCGTTATCCTGCAGCTATGGCTATTGATGGTGTGAGGGTCAAAAGGATAGCTCCTTTGGTTTCTCCCAGGTAAATAAATCATCTTCGCGACCAAAATGACCGTATGCAGCTGTCTTTTGCATCATTGGCCGTCGCAACTGCAAATCGCGCACTATGCAACCAGGCCGTAGATCAAAATTAGCTTTTATGATTTCCACCAGCTCAACGTCAGTTTTGCCACTCAAGGCAGGTCCGGTGCCGTAGGAATTTGCATGTATTGATAAAGGATAAGCTACGCCAATGGCGTATGATAATTGGACTAGAACACGGTGGCAAAGTCTGGCATTCACAAGGGACTTAGCTACCCATCTAGCGGCATACGCAGCAGAACGATCTACCTTGGTCGGATCCTTGCCCGAGAATGCTCCACCACCGTGAGTACCCCATCCACCGTATGTATCGATGATAAGTTTTCGACCAGTCAAACCAGCGTCTCCATGCGGTCCGCCAACAATGAATCGACCGGAAGGATTCATGTGATAAATTGTATCATCGTCCATATATTTTCCTGGAATAACAGCCCGCACAACTTGCTCCATCAAGCTTTCACGTATCTGCTCTTGACTAACAACCTCAGTGTGCTGTGTTGAAATCACAACAGTATGCACGCGTTGGGGCAATGGATGTCCAGACTTAAGTTTGTACTCGCAGGTAACTTGTGTTTTACCATCTGGGCGAACCCAGTCCAAGAGTTTTGTTTTACGAACCTCTGTAAGTCGCATGCTGAGTTGTGTTGCAAGCACATGGGTCAATGGCATCAACTTGGTTTCCGTTTCATCGGTTGCATAGCCAAACATGATGCCCTGGTCTCCGGCACCAATCTCTTCGATTTTTGTAGCATCCACACACTGGGCTATGTCCGGACTCTGCTCCTCGACAGCAACTATCACATTAACAGTTCTATAGTCCATGCCCTTGGCAGGATCATCATACCCTATCTCTCGAAGTGTTTCACGAATTACTGCCTCGTAGTTGACAGTTGCTGATGTAGTGATTTCACCGAATATCATTATCATGCCAGTTTTGGTGCAACATTCACAGGCTACTCGGGAAGTTTCATCGTCCTTGATGCATGCATCGAGCACAGCATCACTCACCTGATCACAAACTTTATCTGCACACACATAAAGTATTATGGTAAATTCTAATCGTTATAGGCAATACCTGGATGACCTTCACTAACAGACTCCGAAGTGAACAAGAACGTGCTTTCATCCATAGCTAGGCGTAGCTGCGCTAGTGCCTTGCAGGCCGCTAGAAGGGCCGGGTTTGCTCCGGCTTGCGTCGACAGCGTTCGGCTTGCGGCTCGCTGCGCGATGGCGTCAGCATCAAAAGCCGGCCACTTTTGGTACGCATAGCAAATGTACACGAGCTAAGGATAGAAAAAGAAGCGGGCTGCTACCTAGACTACCTCTACGCAATATGTGCATGACGCGTGCCCGCGACGCTCACAAACAATTTAATTCAATTTCGCACTAAATAGATGATTCCCGAGCAACCAAGAGGCTATTCCATCAGGTTGAAGCCCCAGGCCAACAGGATTTTGGTCGTGGAGCCCGTCTCGCAGTTCGCGTACACGTTGTCGAGCGCACCTCGTTCGACGCCCGCGTTCACAGTCAAATCATCAGCTGACCATAGTCTGGGACGCGCCTTCGTGCCGGCCCTGCGGGCTGCCCCAGGCTGGCGCACCTTCACTGGCATCGCTGGCATCCGTGCGACTCGCGTACTTTTCCTAGCGGCATTCCGTGGTAACGGCCCGAACGGAAAGTTTTGTAGCCACGCGTACAAGAGGTACTAGGAGATCTGTAGGAGAATTAGAGGATACGGGTTTTTAAAATGTAATGATCTAGGGTTGCTTACGAGCCGATGCCGATGCCAACTATGGTGTCAAAGATTTCTCGGCGTAGATGGAGTCGTGATAATTATCAGTTCGCCTTTGTGGCACCAGCATTAGACCTTATCTCCTTGCTACGCGGTTTAACGACGGCAGGGAATGAAACGAACGCACTCTGTATCCTACTTGTCAGATATATGCGTGGTCTCGGCCAGACTGAAGTGCCCCTGCACTTATGTTCAACCACAATGCGTTGTCGAGCACGAATCCTTGAAAAGGTGAATGTCTTGCATTATACACCTCTCTGGAGGGCGCTTGAGAGTTTAATCATACTCATGAAGAATCATAATGTCTCCATGAGTAAACAAAGCGCATCGTACCTGGTGAGCAATCATTGCTTCATGGTCAATGGTATGTATTTGTATGTATTTTTAGGCAGCTCAGTTGGCGGCAATAATTAGTTCATCGAGTCACAATGGCAGGTATGCAAGCATTTTGGCTCTATTCCGCGGCTTTATCCAAGCTGCTGTTGGTGATGTGTCAGTGACCTTGGATGAGACGCCGCACAGACTGAACGCACAGACTGAATGTTCAAGTTTAACATTTCTCCTTTCGGTATCATCATCTCTTGACTTACCGTTTTGGCTGATCCACAGTCTGCTCCGAGAGTTCACTCTCCTGGTCGATTTGAAGCTTCCATTGCATAGTTTTGCATATTCTTTTTTAATAATCTGGTCAGAGAAACCATGCTATGTGCACCATTAATATTGCTGGTGTGAGTAGGGCGAATGCACAGAATTGTCCTGATCAAGAGCCACAAAATTACCTGAATCATGTGCTTGCAATGGATACTACCAGCACTACCTCAGGATTACCTGTGATACATGAAAGACGGGAGACTGATTTGCACATTAAACCAGCTGGATCAAATCTGTCCGTGGAAGAGTCGACATGAATCAACCCCATGTTGAAGGTCCTAGCAGAAAATTTGTAGGTGCTTCCACTTCCGATGTTTTGGTGAGCTTGTGCACACTATCCAAAATTCTTTCTTGTCATTATTGGAACGAATGGCAGATTCCTTGCCCAAACAAAGAATGAACAAATTCGAAGATATTGTTTGCACTGCTGTCCTTGAAATGACTGGAGAGCTTCAGACGTTGAGTTCAAGGGTAACCACCGATCGCGCATTGGATCTCCTGATATATATTGCCATTCTTTCCGGGCATCCTATTGATGTTTGCAGAGCAATGAACGTCTTCTCATTGCATTATACTTGCTATGTTCCATGAATTCTATGACCATAGGTTGATCGTGCTTGCGGACATGCCCTACTTGTTCTAGTTGACTTTCTCGCACCACACACCAAAAATGGTAATGCCTTTGCTTGCTGGGATACCGTACTGCACAAAATTATTGAGCTACTGGACATTCAGTCTCGATGCACGATATCATCGAACTGTAGACTATGTCATTCTATTCCTCTTAGCATAGTACTAGAGACCCACATATTTAATATTTTATTGAGATCTGCAACAAACGAGCATTCCGGCGCCAAAAAAATCTCAAGCAAGACATTGTGGTATTCTTGATATAGGCTCATTTGCACCTGGCAGTGAACTCAACAGTTAGTGAGTTGGCAACGCTGGTACTTGGGAGTCCTGTTTTTTCCCGTGGTCCTGCTTGTGGTTCTGTGCGAGCATTGTCCATGGCTGGAGCACATAATGAGGATGATACCTCTAGGCGCTTGTTGATGCAGTTTTGACTGAGGCCAGAATAGACCAGAAGCACCACAAATTGATCTTTGAACTTGAAGCCCATAGCTATGGTCTATTTGAAAGATGTATTTCACCGACTCAAGCTTGCATGCTACTGGAGTAACTGATTGAGCCATAATGAAATAATCACACTCGTGTCATAGAACCATCAGTCATCTAGGTGGCTACTTGAGGGTGACAGTGACTGCTGCTCATACCAAAATGTACGCGTATTCGAGTTCTGTTTGGAACTAACTCAATATTGCCCAATAGGCCTTAAGCAATGCCTCAATCTACGCAAATTTCTGTGTCACTTGAAAGCAACAAGTCTCCAACCATCCAACTGATATTGTAGGAACAAGCTTTCATTGGTAACATGGTGCACACGCCGTATCCCCTTATTGTACATCACAGTTCAGCTATTCAGGTTCCTGTGGTGATGTGTCGTGTCTTCCATCGACATGTCTGTGGTCTGATTTCACATCCTTTTCGTGATCCTTCCAGCCCCAAGACACTTCAAAATTTGGTTGGGAGCATACGATGTAGTCAAACTCACACTATGCGAAACTCATATATTGGGATGCGTCAACCCTTTGAGCGCATAACTCAACGAGTCAGTTGCATGCCAAATGGCTTCACTCCAAGGCATTTGTGGCTAACTTGGCTTCCTGGGTGCTTTCAAGCTCTTTTCGCCACAGAATTGTCTTCAGAGGACTCATCCTCAGTAGTCTCCTCTGTCCAATGCTTGTTTTCAATTGGTTACGCGAGTGCTCTGGCAACATATCCCCCAAAGCCAATGAAAGAATTGACAACTTGGTTATTTCTTGGAACGTTTATTGGTTGCCAAAAGTTTATATTAGAGTGTACCTCTTTATTCTTCAAGGATCTGGTGTGGATTGTCAACAACATTGTACATGCACCCGGGAATACCATGAAAAGTCGTCATCGAGCAGTGCCTTTTAGCTTGTCATTCAGATTGGCCAGCTGTTAGGCTCGTGGGCAGCTAGTTCCTATTTGCTCCGTCTTGACTTCTACATGCCAATGGTAGCTGTCTGTTAGCTGCGCCTTCTCTTTGCAATTCACAGGGTTAGCATGCTCCCTCTCAGGTCTGGTCGCCCAATGACGTTTCTATCAAAAAGGAAAGCAATTTCACTCACCTTGTCTCAGGGCGATGCGGCCACTCATCTTTTCTTACTTACCTTCAGCGGGATATCAATCGAGACAATAGAGACGAAAGCAAGCGGTATTCTTTATTCCTTCGCCTCTGGAGTTTTTTGTATGCACAACGTAGTAGCGCTATAAGGTCTTTTGGTGAAGATAAGCTCCCCTATAGCGCCACGGCGTCTAATGACCTGTGCTGCTGCCTAACCTCGTTCGCATGCAGTCAAAGCTACCATTGTCTGACATCAAAGCTGCTGGACGACAGCGAAGTAATCCTTCTGAATTTTATCCAGTGTATTCGGGCCTCCTCCAGAATTCGACGCCTGAGCCTTCAACAGCTTGATCTGCCACCCTTGCTTTTGGCAATTAAACTACTTTCTGGCAACGCTACTGGTATGCGTCTTCCTTGCGTGGTCTTGGGTACTCTTTCCTCTGTTTCTGCAACTGAATCGTCGTTGTCGTTGAAAAATGTTATGGAATCCTGCAATACATTTCGACAGCTAGCCACCAAGCACGATACGTCTCTCACTTGCCACGTGTTTACCGTAGTTTTGAGCATGACATATGATTACAATCGCTTGCTGGAAAAGTTTTTTTCCGCCAAAATCATTTCGCTTCGAAAGTGGCTGCATGCTGTTGGTTTCCTCTCTCAGCTGCTTAACCAAAACCCACGAGTGTGCTCTCAGACTGCAGCGTTAAGAAGCTTAAATTCGCGTGTTCAGTCACGTGCCCTCAGTAGTACACCATCGCATTCCACTAGTCAGATGGAAGCACTGCTAAATGAAGACAAGTATTGGAGGCAGTGGATGATAGAAGGTGAATTGCATTTGTTGTACAAACAGGCAGTCCATGCTGATCTCCTGCGCTCTAGTACTAAATGCCAGTGGCAAAACAGTCAACCCCCCAATGCTTTATCCCAATGAAATCGGTTTTGAACCTGCTCAAGAAGTTTTAGGAACTGGCCATCTGCCCCGAGTTGCCCAAAATTGCCGACGGTAGAATCTCCGGGAAACTTGAAGTTCTTACGCCCGAGGAAGTCGCCACTTGCTATACCTCCCCTATCCTATACCCTTCTATATACACTTACACACACACTGGCACAACACGCCACGCGTAATTAAACACCGTGACCGTAAACTTGAACCAAAAACTACTTAGTGTATTTTAAGGTAGCCGCTCCTCGGCAGACTATCTCAGCCGCCGTACTCCCAAAGGTGCGTACTCCTTTGGTCTTGCATCATACGCAGGTTATGGGCCCACGGTCCTAAGAGATACTCCGCCGTATTGCCTTTTGAAATCCTACACATTCGCGAGTGACCACACTTCACTCGTTGGGAGAGAAAACCCAGCCGTTTGTTAGCATTTTAATAAAACGAGCACAACTTGACATCGGTTCCAAGTTTCGTTCTGCTCCATTGAACATGCACCCTATTCACGAACTTCCCAGGCTCAGGCTATCCTATCCTATGGACCGGGCCTACCGTGACGCCGCAACCGCCGCCGGCGCAGGCTGAAATAATAATTAATAAATATTATATATGAATAAAATAATTAAGGAAGGAATATCCTAAAGGAAAGGACATACCAAATAAACAAATAATTAATTCAGGAAGCCTGAGGAATATCATCCTAAAGAAAAAGGACATATCATGATACTTTAAATCATCAGACCCCCAAAATCAACCGCCAAGAGCCGGATTGTTGTCGAATCATATCTAAATTTCGGCTCATTTGGCATCTACACGGTAGCGAACGGGTTCTCCCGTGAGCGATCTGAGCAAACCGAAATTGCGACGGGAAGGGGCCATCGAATGTCAATAATGCACTCTGGAGGCTGCTGCGCGCCTCGACGGCCTCTACCCTCGTTGCACCCCGTGGCACTACGATAGATCGCGAGTTCGGGGTCCACTCCGCAAGTGGGCTTGTGGTCTAACTCGACGATCCGGCCGAATAGCGGCCTGCCAATTGCGACGCTTTGTTTGGCTAAATTTAGCATACCTTTTTGGCCACGAGCTCGAGGCCGAGGCCTCGTGAACAGCCGCTCTCAAACACCACCGCATAGGCTTACGGGACACATTTCGTCAAGCAGCGTGGCGGGCGCGTGTGTTCATTGTGATGCTGTCGGCTGCCACGAAAAGCTTTTGCAGCGCTGACAGCCTCGGCACGCGAGTGACTTCAAGGAGACCTGTCACAGATGCCAGGCCGATGGTCGAGGTGGCAGTTTCACGCCTAGCAACAGCGCGTTCAATTTCCTATCCATTTTAGCGTTCGATAGCGTCCAGGCTAAGTAAAGTCTCAACAACGAGGGCCTTTTCCTCAGCAAATTGAGCATCTGCGTCCTTGTCGTTGTGGAAGTTACGAAGGTATGTAACTAGCTTATCTCGATTCTTCACCAGAATGAGGGTAATATCTACGGGTTTCCGGGGATTTGCAACAAATACCTTTATCATCCACCATGGTGACTCATTAACTGAATTTGCAAGACTACCTTGAAGAGATGGAAAGCTTCAATTTGAATGCGTTTTCGTTTGCATCTGAGCAGATTCATAAGTATCTTTAGGTTCTCACGGTCTGAAATGTAACTCATCATAATACTGAAGTTCTCACGCAGAAGAAGGAGCTCGCCGAGGAGTCGGATACTTTCACGGCATGTCACATAATTATTTGATTGAAGCAAAAGGTTGAAATGGCACACAAAGGCTGCATAATTATTTTGGATAAACCTCGCAGCCAGGACACCATGTCCCATGAGAAGGACCTTTAGCAACTCAAATGCATCTGCTGTTACCTCAAAACTTTTTAGCTGCACTAAGTCCTGAAAAAGAAGGATTGCTACCTGGATCCCCGGAGTGGAAAGGTGACACTGCTTGGATGCGGTGAAAAAAAAAAGCCAGAAGTTTGGGGCCTCCAAAAGTGACTTTGCCACTATTTCATGTCGCGCTGCTTCCCGGAGCCTAATTTTATAATAAACTGCAGATTTGATCTGGGAGCATGCTGATTCTGGTGGATTTGGGCGCTCACTTACATCATACCGCGAATCAATGCGAGATCGGCGGTCTCATCTTTGTAGGCGTTCGTAAGAGAGGAGATGATTATAGGGCTCTTTGCAATTACTGTAGCAAATTCAGTAGTATCTGTTCGATTCACCAAGTTGGCAAACACATGCGCTGCACTTTTACGTTGTTCTAATGGCAAAAGATCAAGGCACGAGACCAAGCCTGCAGCAAAGTCAGGTTGCGTAGCAGCCGCAGCTGCAACAAGGGCTCCTCTGCTTTCATCAGGATCACTCTCAGCGTCACCTAGATCAATTGGAGTTAGTTGATTGAAGGTTTCCAAATGATACCAATCAGTATCAAGCCAAGTTCTTGAAGGTGCGTGGCCACAACTGTCGTAGACCTGTTTGCAATTTCTAGCGATGTTTTGTCAACACCAGCAAGTCGAGTTTGAAACCGCGCGTATCTGGTGGAAGTCAATTCCAAAGTTGCGGAGACTAGGCCTGAGACCAACTCCTCGGGAGGCGCCGGTCGTCTTAGAAACCACATGCGCGTTGCGTCTCGAGCCAACCACAGGCGTCAGGCACGACCGACCGACCTGCCGGCTACGAGCTTGTACTAGCTCCTGAAGTCTCTAAGAGCGACAGAATTGGACACCGCTCCAGAGCGTTTAAAGACAACGGGTAATCGGAATATGCGGCGCGGCCGCTGGCGAGCTTATTTTGCCAAATCGGGAAGCCGGCGTCCTCGGGAGTAGCGGGAACGCTCGTTTCGCATCAGGTCGAAGTGGCAGTGGCGCGCGTCGGGCGGCGTGCGGCACGCGTCACGCACGTTTTCGGAACAAGCGACACCGCAGCGGCACATGCTGCACATGGTTGCGGAAGCGATGCTAGGAGCCGACAGAGTCGCCAAGATCACCAGAAACGGTCCGGGCACGGCGAACTCCTGCCGCGCATACGTCGCGGCGCGCGGCGCTCCGACCCAAGTCATCTCTGGCGGTCGCTCACAGTGGAGAAATCGTTCACACGGCGCGTATAGATGTGCTCGTAAAGCCGCAGGTGGTGGCGTTGCATACACGCGGACTCATTTTTCACTCTTACCTACTAGCGGAACTAGCAGAGCTCGGTGCGCGACGCGAGCGGCGCCTCTGCGGAAATCGCGGCGGCTAGCCGAGTTTGCGACCAAACGGTCGGGCCTCAACAAAAAAAAACGGAGCGAAAGGCGTCTTTGCGCGCGCACGGGCGATTTCGTCGAAAAAGAGGAACCCAGTATTAAAGCTATTGGAGCTGGGGTACCTAGTACCCAGTATGTCTGTCGAGTAAAGGCACCTACGTCTAGTACCTACGGTATGAGAGGAGAGCAGGGTAACTAGTACTCAGAATTGGATGTGCAAATAAAGCTCAAGGGCTCCCGGCCTGGATATAGTATGATATAGAGCCGGGCCCCGGGGCGCCGGGCCGTGGCACTGCATGGGCCGCGACGAGGCATGATTGGTGCTTAACAGAACATGCATGAATGAAGACTACGCCTTGAATCCAGGACGAGGTTTAGAGGATCCACATCCAACTACTAAATCGACCCGAAAATTCTACCATCACATCTTGCATCATTCGCACTGGCACGTCGTCCGTGACGGCCTCCTTTCCACTCACAAATCTCCCAACATTCCCTTGGCCTTCACTGAGTAGTGTTCTAGCTACTACCTCCTAAATACTAAGCTAGAGCCTGAGCTCCTCGGTTGCGATAGCTCCTATGGTACCGTACTGGTAGGTACCTACGGTACCTACGGTACCTACGGTACTCGGTCTTGATAAGCCGCCTATCAGTCATCATGAGGTGATGGCGTACGATCACCTCTTAAAGGTCTTGCTGATCGGCGACGCGGGGGTCGGCAAGAGCTCGCTACTCCTGCGCTATACAGAAGACAAATTCGACGAGGCGCTCGGGTCCACGATCGGCGTAGACTTCAAGGTAAAGACGGTCGAGGCTGACGGGAAACGCGTGAAACTGACACTCTGGGATACGGCGGGCCAGGAGCGTTTCCGAACGCTGACGTCGTCGTACTATCGCGGTGCGCAGGGTGTCGTTCTCGTGTACGACGTGACCCGGCGCGCGACATTCGATGATCTCCAACGATGGCTGGAGGAGGTCGACGCGTACGCGCCCGGTGGCGGCGAAGAGGTTGTGAAACTGCTCGTCGGCAACAAGATCGACCGCGACGTCGTTGTCCCGCGCACCGAGGCCGCAGCCTGGGCCCGCCGCCGGGGCATGCTCTTCGTCGAAACGTCAGCCAAAGCTGCGGTTGGTGTCACCCAGGCTTTCTGCGAGGTTGTTAACAAGATCCTCGAAAACCCCGTTCTTGTCGCAGCCACGATGCCGGGCAGGAAGCGGGCTGGCCTCGCGGGTGCCAGACAGCCTACGGCGCCGGCGGCATGTTGCTGAGAATGTCAAGGATTCATCTCAGAGGTCAACTGTTTGTTGATCGACCAACATGAATCTGTCGTGAGGCAATGGCGACCTACGACCGTTTACGACGGGCCACCAGCATCAATCATGATGTCACGATGATGTCTATCGGTATCTTGAGACTCGGAGTGAACTCGACCGTTGCGCTTGTCCGCCGTCGAACCGAGCACTGCCCCGCCGAAAAGTGCAGTAGCAAGTGGTACGCACATGACGGAGACGACACTTGGCCCTGCTGAAGCAATTCACTATAGAGTAAAGCTAGAGCTGCCTTTGAACCTGGCCACGCAAAAACAAGCTCCCCCAGTGACCCCCACGGTGCCACAGGAGCAGGGTAGAAATCGAGATCTGAACTTCAAGTTAACTTTTAACTTTTCCGGCGGCCTGATCAGTGACTCCGAAACCAAAAGTCCGACTCGGAGTCCTGTGACATTCAACTTAAAGTCGAAGTAGAAGGGAGGAGGGGGTAAATTTAGCAAACTTGAAGCCCGTCACCTAACTTGAATGTTCTAGATGTCCAAAAACCGGGCCTGAAGGGGAGGACTCGGTGGACTCAGTCAGGCTGTGGTTCCGGCAGGCCCCGACCTGTCACGGTGTCTCCGAGTGGCCTGGGGGGCTCCGGAGGCGGATGTATCTTCCGGAGGCGACTGGCGGGAGGCAGCGCGGTTACCAGTACTAAGTCCCGGCGAGAATTCCAAGTTTGGCGGGTATCGCCGAGGACTGCTAATGCCAACGGTTAAATTATTTTGGCGATTTATGTCAGTTTTTTTGACATATTTTATTAGAGGGGGTGGTTCAAAAAAGTGGAATTTGTATATTCTATGTATCATCCGTCAGGAGGGGACATAAAGTATACACAAAATCCCTATACTACTGGGACTTGAATCAAGCGACCAAGCGGTCCGCACAGATCCATAGGACGCGCCGAAGCCCCACGCAAAATGTTGTGGTCATGAAGCTCGCCGCGGCGCTGCTGTTGTCATGCTGCGGACTAGCGACAATCGCCCCCCACCCCCGCGCCGCATGTCGCCCGGAGCCACCCCGGCGCCGCGTCCGACTCGGCAGAGAACCGGCGGATCCAGCCACGGCGATGTAGTTGGCGTACGAATCACCGAGAGAATCCCCCCGCGGGTTGCCCCTGCAGCGGCCCTTGAGAGTGTCACGGTATAGGAGATCGTGGTAGTTTTTCAATTACCGCAATCACAGGGGGACAAAATACATGACATCTACAAAATAGGCAATTGCAACTACTCTCTGATTACGGCGAAGGAAAAAAACAGCAACACCCGTTTGTTAAACTCCAGCGCTCACACGCACGGCCGTAGCTCCAGGCCGTTATTGCCCGGGAACCTTGAAAGCGGATGCTAGCAGCAGCAATAACACACGTTGTTTAGAGGAGGCCTGGCTGTGTGGTCTGCGGAGAGGTGATACCGCGAAGCGGTGATACTCAGCCGGTCATTGTGGAAAAAACAATCCGCTTAGGGAGATAGTCCGTTGTGACATCATCTAATCCATCTTTTGATGTAAGATGGATCGAGCTGTTCGTCTATTGCCTGTGCAACTAGCGAATAGGCATCACGCAAGGTATTGTAGTCACTCTTGCAGAATACAAAACAATGACAAGAACGACTGCTGCAAACGATGCGAATCTTTAACCTGACCCGCGTTTCAGTGGGCGTGAGTATCATAGCATCACCAAAAAATGTCTGGGGACCGTACATTTCGTCAGAAATCGTGTCCGTGGCACACTTGCTTGCGCAAGTTGTGTACAGCACATTTACTGAACCTTTCACTATGAAATGAAGCTCGCGTGCAGAGATTCGGGCAGAGTTGATAATTTGGCCGCTAGAGTAACTAGCCGGTCTTAGACTTCTGAGAATAATAGCCACGGCCCCCATGTACTTTTTTTCAATTGTTGAGAATAAAGGTAAATAAGGAAGTACGGCACGATGGACATAAACTGTAGACACAGTTTGCATGTGAGGAGGAAATAAATCCACTATTCTTCTCTCATCAAATACGCCGCTAATCAGAAGAAAGTGATGGTGATTGCGACGTACACGAAGGAGGAGCTCCGAAGTTGGAGAGATGGAATGGATTTCACAGAGAAAATCAGAAAGATAGCTTTTTTCTGCCTGCAATTGCCTCTTTGCCTGATCAAGATTCGTCACTATACTAACAAGTATCCCAATGACATACGCAAAAATCATGGTACCTAAGACCTGGGAGACTATGGTGACGATGAGGCTGCTTGCACTATTCAAGGAGGGCTTCTCATCTCCGTATCCGACTGTAGTCATCGTAGCAAAAGCCCAATACATCGTTGTCAAATATTGTGTGGGTCGCTTTTTGGATTGACGCATTCTCCGGGAGGCCCGAAAGAAAATGCATGTCAGAGCATGCGCAACTGCGCCCATAACAATAAGGGGCTTGAGAAGCTTTAAGATGGAGGGATTTATCCCAAGATTATCTTCAACATGCTCAGCGAGCTCTCCAAGCTTAAGCTTCTGCTGAATTTTGACCAATCGCACAAGGCGCATTGCGCGGAACAACTTAATTGCCCTAAAACCTGCATTTCTTCTCTTAAATACACAGTTTGCCTAATGCCCAGTGCAATTATTATTTTGCAAACTTAATTCACGCTGCCACTTTACCAATTTATCAAAGGGGACTGTTGACACCAGGTCAATTGGCAACCAGCCCGAGGTGTACTTTCTTATAATAAGTTTCCGTGAGAATACTAATGTTTGACTCTTATCAAAGTATGCCGTTTGGAATGAAAGGATCATATCCAAACCAAAGCAAACGTCTATGCAGAGGTTCATGCCTACGGAAAACTCATAAATCACTATTTTTCAAGACACAGCAATGACCCATCCAAATATTTGTTGGCGGCGAGCAGGGTCGCTCTATGATTTCAAAACAAATTGTGTAGGTGATTGCAACTATAGAGTAAATGATGAAGAAACAAATCAGGGCGTCCCATGTCACTTTTGCTGGGAGTTCTGGGTGAATGATCCAGTGCTGGCAACAGAAATCAAGCGAAGATATCTCAAGGACTGCCGCATTGTTACTATTTGAACCAAAACCACGATGCGCATTCACATATCCTGAAGTTGCAACAAATGGAGACTCCTCATTTTTTTCAATATTCGCCCCTCCCATCATAGTACAAGGTGATCCATTGAGTCGAGAACGACGATTACATATTTGCTTGTGAGCTTCAGAGGCAACCTGCATGAGGTCAGTGCGAAAGGGATCGTGGCCCGTTAACGCCCCAAGTAGGACTTCCTTCTTGATAGAATACAAAATTGCCTTGTGCTGCACATAAGCAGAAAACGGGTTGATTAATGTGAGCAATATGGCTACATCACCAAGAATCTGTCCCGCACTAAAGGTGCCACAACAAAAACCGACGGGAGATGGAATGCGTATATTATCTGAAGCATCTCCAGACAGCTCTCCAGACAGCGTTGTTAATCGAGTAAGATCATAATTACCAACAGAATTGACATCGAGTGCAGTCAATAGAATAGAAACAACACCGGAGCCAATTACAAATAAATGGGTTCCAACTGAGCCCTCGAAAAAAAGAAACTCGCCGTCATTGGCATTGCATGGTAATAGATTTGGAGCAACTGCGACAATAAACTCACAATGAGCTCCCTGGAAAAATGATGTGTTGTAAACCAACTGATTATAGCATGTATATACCAAGTCATTGGCCGTTGTTGCTGGAAGCACCTCTAGAATATCTTGCATGTCGAAGATTCCGTCCGTCGTAAAAATGTTATTAAAGTGCCTTTTGATTTGAGCGGCGAGTACTGGGGGATACTGTCGGTCATATAGGTACTCTTTGACTGCGTCCATCTTCTCATTGTGAGTCTTTGATGAGAGATCAAGATTTTCCAGGATTGAGGTAACACCACCAATGATGTAACCAAAGCATGCGCCGCCCACAATCATTGCAAACATCGCTACGAGTCTTTCCGTGTTGTTTACAATCGCGATGTCTCCATAACCCACCGTCGTCATTGTTGTAAAGGCCCAGTAGAGTGCGACACGGTATTTGTAGCGAGTTGTTTTCAGGGGGAGAGAGTTTGCATTCACCCAGTGTCTCACGCGCTTTGGGTCCCCCCGCTGGTGTTGAAGAACAACCAGCCAATACCAGACCTACACAAATAATTGCTGCCTTATTCACCTCACATACATAATTGCTGCGACACAATAGTGTACACAACAGAGCATATGGGCTATTACAAAAAGAGTGAGGAGCATACGAACTGCAGACACGAAACCGGGCTGAAAGAGGAGAGACGGCTCTTCCGTAGGATTATTCTTCTTGCTTCGGAGCCTCATGAGGCGAGTGAGTTTAAAAAGCTTGGACAATCGGATTACACGGACAAATTTAGTAATCTTAGTTAGAGTGACCTTAATATTACAAAATCTTAGGATGTATGGCAGCAGCGTAGAAATAAAGTCAACTGGAAAACCGTGCCACTGAATGAGGTAATGCGCACCAATCTTCCATGGGTCTCCTACCAGAGCTCCTGTTGGGGTTTGATATGCAGTGAAGCACGAAAAAAACATATCTAGCAAAAAGCTTAGGTCAACCACAAAATCTATGCCAAATCTAATGCATGCTCGCCATGGCTTGTCTGATAGATGAAGACCACCCAGGATGTGACAACTTGCCTCGGCATTGAACCCCATGGAATAAGGCATTGTCATAGTGAGATAGACAACACAACAACAAACAAATGCATCCCAGCAGATTTTACGCCGACCAGATGGATTTATAATTCCACGGGGCAAATTTTCAAGTTCTTCACACGCCGCTGCAGAGTGTGTAGATCGGATTTTAGGTTCATTTAGGCTACCAACTTGTGCTACCAGATCACACCACGTCGCTGCGGACTGGTCGTGATATACTCTGATGGCGCCGTCCACTGCCGGCCCATTGACGGCCTAATTGTAAAATGAAATTAGACGAGTTAAAGCGATGGACCACCGAAGATTGCCGGAGCATTTGGAGTCCGAGTTGACCAATGCACAAGGGACGAAGACACGTGAGCCAGGAATAGCGTTTCAGGATCCATCTGGGTGTTATATTGAACGTACGAGCTTGTAGGAGCAACAGGGGAGACGATCTTGATTATATCCATAGATACAAAATATAGATACAGTATCGACCGATTGTCACCTAACGACGAATAATGTCCCCCCAAATGCTCTTAACACAGCACGGTAGGAGGCGCCGATTTTACACACCGGAAGAGGTAAAAGCACACAACTCTGCCGACGATGCGTGGTTCTCTTTGTTTGACAAGGTGTTGGATCTAACCAAGCTTATAGCAAAGAATACTGCTTTGGCAACCCCTCTAATAGACTGTGCTGGCAGTGACATATCCCATTGGTTTAATAGCAAATCATGGACAGTAAAAAGTTACTACAGTCAAGTTAAAAAAGTAGCGCTTCCATATATTCCGATGGGGAGATTTATACATGTTAGTTTGTAAGAGAATTCATCTCTCCAACAGTGTCTTCGTCTTATCGCCACACGTGGCTTGGGTGAACCCTGACATATAGGTGCCGCCTTCGGAACCGAGCTCAAAATGGTGTACTAGTGATTCGAATGGGCTCGAAGAAATTCCATGGTTGTTTGCTGTGATCTTTCAATCATGATTAAATATTTTTTTTAGGTGGAGCGACACTCAGTACATAATTGGGAACATCTCTCGTAATGTTCGCAAGTTGAGGGTAGTGAATACTTTGACGCAACAGTCCGATGTCTTTGAGGTTTGTGGTGAAGAGACAATTAAAGAAATCCAAACTCGGCGCGGTCCAGTGTTCTCTGGCGTGACAAAATCCGTACACACACGCAGCAACAATAGCTACACGGAATACAATACCCATGCACAGTCTTATACATGGAAATATCTGAAAGATCGCACTTTTGTTCCGATAGAAATGAGCAAAACATTGGAACAACTTGGCATTGTGGATGAGAGCAAAGTATTTGAGCATGCGGGAATTAATCAAGACCAGTACATGCCCGTCGTGCACATTTATTTTAATGATGATTTGACAGATGACTAGATGTTACCCAGCGAGCAACTCAATTTGGGGCCTGCTTTCCCCAGTTCCATATTTTGGACCGAGTTGAATCAAGCTAGCTGACTCAACAACAACAATGACAACGACCTCAGGATTCCCCCAAAATTTTGCACACTCGCAAATTTGCCACCTGTGCGCTACAAGAGGGCATCCGCTAGGAGGCCACCGGCGTGACTTACCATCAGTCGAGAATGAGTCTTCGCGCCCAATTGATCGAGAGCCTCTGTATGCCATTGACGTGGCATTTTCCTCAAAGTTATCCTGATCACCGGGAGCCCGCACTCAAGTCCGCACTCAAACTCAAACCCGCACGTAAGACTTGTTTGATAGGGGCCGTTTCGGCTTAGCCACACACCGGAAATTCCCTTTGAGCCCTATATAGATATGGAATGTTAGGAAATAATTTTGCGTAATTATGGTTCAATTTATACGTCTCAGGGGCGATTTTTGGGTTGGGGCGGGTTTTATCTCGGACCACCGCACCGCGTCGCAGCTGCTTTCTCAGCGCGAGGCTGCCCGCATGGTAAAAAACTTTGTACAGCCCATTATTTTAGCACTGGCATACGGAACCTGCGCCTCAGCAAAAATTTCCTGCCATTCGGCTGGCGGCCCGGGCGCGTGGCTGTACGCTCAATTGCGCCACAAAACAGGAGGGCTAGAGCGCCCGCAGTGGAGGCGTTTACCTGCCCTGCGCGGCGCCATCGACGCGTAATATTTTATCATACGGAACCTGCGACTCAGCAAAAGTTTCCTTCCATTCGGCCGGCGCGTGGGTGAACGCACATTGCGCCAGCTCGAAATCAACGTACGCCATTTACACTGGTGCTTGACCCCCCATCCACAAAACCTGCCAACGTCGACTATTCGCTTGACCCCCCTATAAATTTCGAAGTCTCCACGCAGTATTAAGATCATGATTCGCAGGGTAATTTATCTTAACTTGAATTAGGACTCATGACAGAAAGCGATACTTGGACGCTGGTATCGGAGACGAGTTCGCGGGTTGGAGAGCTGACATAGAACGCCTGCCGGATCGTTTCGCTCGCCCATTTCGGTCACGTCCTAGAGGGGCAAGTAGGCCCGTTAGGCTCGGCTTGCCCGGCAGGTTTGGGGTTCGGACCGGGTGCCAGTTTCCGCAAGTGTGTCCGCCCCCTTGCAGATCAGCGACGTCCGGTGCCCCCGGTACTAACCTAGGCTACTTGACCCACGCTACTACGCCGCCAGGACGGCGTACTTTCGCTGCGGGAAGTTCTGCTCCCGCTTGCGCTGCTTCAGCGTCTTCCGGCCGCGCTCCGCGGGCGTGAGCGCGCGCCGCAGCGCGCGCGTCTGCTTGGGCCGCAGGTCCTTGGGCAGGAACTTCTTCCCGGCGTAGGCCTCGCGAAGCTTTGCCTTCTGTGT
>JACLAA010002566.1_pt1 | contig 28131 bp, 21 predicted proteins | sample 8027891 | NCBI WGS metagenome assembly JACLAA01 (sample SAMN15724900, study PRJNA655200) | protist metagenome | isolation source: fluorescence activated cell sorting (FACS) single amplified genomes of... | place: Spain: Blaines Bay Microbial Observatory, Mediterranean Sea | collected 2016-01-19 | reverse complement strand
TCACTTGCGCTGTGTTCCAATTCCCAATGTCTTGGTTGAACACAGAAGCGAAACTAAGCATATATTCCATACTAGTCACTTTTTCTGTATTCCAACCTCCAATGTCTTGGTTGAACGCAGAAGCTTCATTTAACATATTAAACATCAAAGTCACTTGCGATGTATCCCAATTCCCAATGTCTTGGTTGAACGCAGAAGCGGAAAGAAACGTATACATCATATAAGTCACTTGCGCTGTATTCCAACCCCCAATGTCTTGGTTAAACGCAGAAGCGTCATAAAATATACCATACATATTCGTCACTTTCTCTGTGTTCCAACTCCCAATGGGTTGGTTGAACGCAGAACCGCGAAACATAGTTGACATAGAAGTCACTTGCCCGGTGTCCCACTTCGAAATGTTGCCGTCGAATGCACTACTTACGCGAAAGCCTTGAATTTTGTTGCTCCCCCATCCACTCATATCCGTCACCAAACTCGTATCCCAATTCGGCATCGTCCCGTAATTATTTCCAGAAGCCCACTCAGTGCACTCGCCGGTAACTTCGGCGCCTACTTCAGATAAACACGCTTCAACGAAAGCGTGCCAATTCGCGTCCGTGATAGGATCCAGTGGAGACGGCGGAAAGGGAGGCAGAGGCGGCGGCGGTGGACTCGGCGGCGGACTCGGAGGAGGAAACGGTGAGCGGAATACGTACACTTTGCCCGCATTGGTCGCTTTATCGTCATTCGAAGTAGCTCCAATAAGAGCGGTATCGCCGTATAACGATACCGAACTACCGGTATCGTCATTAGCCGACGCGTCAATCTTCGTCTCTTCATTCCAAGAAACAGTGTTGATTCCATCCGATCCATATGATCGCGTAAAAATGTACACCGCACCGGTATTAACAGTAATGAGAGCGGTATCGCCGTGTAACGATATCGCCTTGCCGAATTGGTTACCAGTCGCCCCGTCTGAAGCGTAAAGCTTCGTCTCTTCAGTCCAAGAAACGGTAACTCCGTCCGATGCGAGTGATCGCGCGAACACGTATACTGCACCTGCATTCAACTCTGGATCATCCTCATAACTCCCCACCATTGCGGTATCTCCGTGCAAAGAAACGCTATTGCCAAAGTTACCCCAAGAAGACGTGGATGGGTTGGACGCGTACAGTTTTGTCTGTTGCGTCCACGTCGTCGTCGTTCGAGAAAAGACGTAAACGGATCCCGCGTTGGTGCCTTTATCATCGTCCGATATCGCTCCAATCAACGCTGTGTCTTTATGAAGTGAGACTGACGCACCGAAATGGTCGTAGGTAGCTGCGTCGGACGCGTAAAATTTCGTCTCTTGCGTCCAAGATGTCGAACTGACTTTTGTAAAGACGTACACCGCGCCGGCTCGAGTACCCTTAGCATTATCGTACGACCTTCCAATCAGAGCTGTGTCGACATATAACGAAACGGAAGTTCCGAAATACGTCGATGCAGACGGATCCAATGGATATATTTTCGTTTCTTCGTTCCACGATCCACCCGATCGCGTAAACACATACACCGAACCACTTCCATCACCTTGGTCGTCATCTTTCCAAGCTCCAATTAACGCCGTATCGCCGTAAAGCGATACACTTTTCCCAAAATTATCGCCGGCGACTGCGTCGCTCGCGTAAATCGTCGCACCCGTATCCTCGAGCATATTCGTCAAAAATATTGGCGGATTCGGGGGCGGATTCGGCGACGGCGGTGGACTCGGCGGCGGCGGATTCGGCGGCGGACTCGGCGGTTGATACACTTCGGATTGTTTCTCCTTCACTGCCAAACACGTCATTTTCACTGCAGTAAGTTCCTGCGTCAGGCGCTTGACTTCATCAACGAGCTCGTCCATTTCTTCATCCTGCTCTGCAATCTTTCTCCCCACTTCAATTTCTTCGCCGTTCAACAGCGTCATGAAAAATTTCTTCTTCACGGTCAAACTGCCGTAAAATTCGGTATCGTGCGCAAAGATGACCAAATTCTTTTGGCACAAATTTGTTTGCCGCCACTTCGGCACGTTCGAGACGCACTGCGACGACGCTTTCGCGCCGCTGTCGTCATCAACTTCGGCGGCGGAAACGCCGCTGCCGCCAAAGCTCGTCCCGAAAATAAAGGCGACAAACGCGAACGCGAAAAGTATCCGCTTCCTAAACGAGAGACGAAATACCACCATTGGTCGCATCTTCCTCGCCCTTCCGGTGGTCGTTCTTCTTCTTCTTCTGTGTTGTTGTTGTTCGCCAAGAAATTTTTTGGAAGATTCTACCCTCTCGAGAATACGAATGTAACACACAGACCCCGGTGTCCCTCTTTCTCTTTCTCTTTCTCGCTTTGCGTCGTCGAGATTAGGTTTCGCGCGGATATCAAGAAGAAGGTTTAAGGTCGCTTTTGATCTCGGTTTTAGTCCCTGATCTCACCACCACGTAAGGGCAAAGAGAAGAAGAATTATAATCTTACTTAATTGAATAATTAACGTTTCTGAAAGGTCGTCGGCCCGTTTTTGTGGTCGAGAGTTTAAACACAAAAGTTTACGCGCGCCCAAACATCAAACCCCCTCGAAAGGAAGGTTCCACGAACAACAGAGTATTCCCACCACCAACGAATACTTCTTTTTCGTTCGTAAAGGTGATTCAATGAATAATGATAAAGAGTTTAATAGTTATAGTAAGTTTGTAGGAGTATCTCCGTCCCTTCAAAGCTTTAGAAGGAGATTTTGAAGGGACGGAAATTTATCTGTTTAGGGTTTATGAATTCGGGAGAGAAACCGAAAATTAAACCGCAAATCTTGTAAATGGTGCTCATAATAAAACTTCAGCAGTGGACTTATAAAGAACAAACGATCTCTTAGATGTAAGCATTTTGAAAGAAATGATTCATAGCTATTCCTCTGTATATTCTCGTTAACTAAAATGCTTTTGTACTTGCCACTGAACGCCACAGAAGCCGTATATCGATGTTTACTGTTTTTGCGTGGTAAAAATGGAGGATTTGTACCCAATTGCGGTTAGTTTTCGCTTTTTTGTACCCAATTGCGGTTTCTCTCATGAATTCGGTCTCAACTCATCTTTAGAGATGCTCGCTCGCTCGAAACAGAGAGAGAGAGATGAGAACAACAAAAGATCTTCTTCTTCTTTTAGCCAAAGGAGGATGATGCGTTTGTGTGTATGTATATTATGCGCGAGATATAATATAATAATGGCAAACGAAAACGATCAATTTTTTAAGGTCAAAATATATTCCGGCACAGACAACTTCCAGACAACTTTAAGACAATTTCAAAGATATGGAGTACCAAATAGGTACTAAGAGTAAGAGTTATGCACTGCATACCTTCTGCATACTTTCTGCATACTTTATTAAGAATATCTATACAGTAGTATTAAAGAAGACAGACAACAACGCTTCATCATCTCAAACTGACTGTTATTATTGTTATTATTATATTAACCGCTTGCTTTCTTTAAAATCATTCTATTACAACAACAACATAATAATAATAATAATAATAATACTATGAACAGAATACTGGAAAACGCTCTTCGACGAACGCGTGGGCAAAACGTCCTGGCCGTACGGCTCGGGCGTTTGGTCCAAGAAAGAGTGGGTCTTACCAGGCATCGACGACGACGACATCGTTTCCATGTTTGAAGGCAACTCGAACTTGTTTTGGGCGGAAAGGTACGGACGAGAGTGCCTCGGGATGAACGATTTGTGGGTCAAGCAGTGCGGGAACTCGCACACGGGGAGTTTTAAAGATCTCGGGATGACCGCGTTGGTCTCTCAGGTGAACAGGATGAGAAAACAAGGGAAACCGTTGGCGGCAGTTGGGTGCGCGTCGACTGGGGACACGTCGGCGGCTTTGTCCGCGTACGCCGCGGCTGCCGGGATTCCGTCCATCGTATTTTTACCGAAGAACAAAATTTCCTTGGCGCAGTTGGTGCAACCGATTGCGAACGGCGCGTTGGTCTTGTCCATCGATACCGATTTCGATGGGTGCATGAGACCCATTCGAGAAGTCACCGCGGAATTACCGATTTACTTGGCGAACTCTTTGAACTCGTTGCGTTTGGAAGGCCAGAAAACCGCCGCGATTGAAATCCTCCAACAGTTCAACTGGGAAGTCCCGGACTACGTGATCATCCCGGGTGGGAATTTAGGCAACGTGTACGCGTTTTTCAAAGGGTTTAAGATGTGCAAAGATCTCGGGTTAGTCGATAAGTTACCTAGAATGGTTGTCGCGCAAGCGCAGAACGCGAACCCGTTGTACCGAGCGTTCAAGAACGGGTGGGAAAACTTTGCGCCGATCAAAGCGGAACCGACGTTTGCGAGCGCGATTCAAATCGGCGACCCGGTTTCCATCAACCGCGCCATTTACGCGTTAACCGAGTGCAACGGTTTAGTCGAAGAAGCTTCCGAGGAAGAGATGATGGACGAAGCTGCTCGCGCCGACTTGACTGGCATGTTCAACTGCCCGCACACCGGCGTCGCTTTAGCCGCGTTAAGAAAGTTGCGCGAGAACCAAACCATCGGCCCGTCCGACCGCGTCGTCGTCGTTTCCACCGCCCACGGCTTGAAGTTCACCGGAACGAAAATTCAATACCACGCGAAAGAAATCGAAGGTTTCGCGGCGACGTACGCCAACCCACCGATTGACGTCGCCGAAGACTTGGGGAAGGTCATGGACGTCTTGAGTCAAAAGTTAGCGAATTAAGAAAAATTTAAGAAGAAAGTTGATCAACATCACAATAAAATTATTATTATAAAAACGAAAGAATGGAGAGAAAGCGAGTGTTTGGAATGTGTGTGTTTGTAGAGAGAGAGAGAGAGAGAGAGAGAGAAGAGCGCGTTTTGTGTTTCATCTAAAAATATAATACATTTACTCACCCACTTACTATACTACAAAATTCTCCTCTTCTTCGTCTTCTTCTTCTTCTTCTTCGCGTGAATCGACGACGACACCTTGTACCCGCAACACGAACAATTCATTCTTCTGTTATTATCACTATTATTATTATTCTCGTTCGCATTGCTTTTCTTCTTTTGATCTTCTTCTTCTTTACGAAGAGGAAACCCGCACCTCAAACAATAGTTCTGTTGGTCAATTAATTTCCTCGGCAAATCGCCTTCTCTCGCTCGACGAATCGCTTTAAGCGCGACTTCTGCCGCCAAGACCTTGACTTGTGTCCTTCTCTTTTTTAAGACGTTGTTCTTCTCGTCCTCGTCTGAATCTTCGTTGGTTTCATCGCTCTTCTTATTATTCTCCAACTCTTTCAAAAGCGCTTCCGCGCACTTGCGCAAGTGCAAAACTTTTCTGTTCGTTCGCGTGTTAAACGCGGAGATGTGGTCGCGCTTTTGCGGTCGCAGAGAGGCTCTCATTACGAGTGGTATAAATTGTATCTTCTCGAGAAGAAAAAAGCCGTCGTCGTCTGAATCGTCGTCATTGATGACGTGAGATGAAAACGCTTGTTGTTGTTGTTCTTCTTCTTCTTGTTTAAACTCTTTCGCGGCGGCGCAAATGAGGAGAAGAAGTTGTGAGGACAAGTGTTGATAAAAAATTCTCTCTAAAAGAGTAACGCAGTAGTAATGTTACAACAACGCTTGGCTTTCGCCATGAGTATCTCTGCTATTAGTATGAGTATCATCAGCACTACTACCACTTTTACCACCATTCCACATCTCTTTTAACTCGCCGTTCATCCACGCGACACACACCGTCGTCAGCACCGTCGTCGGGACTAAATACGTCAACGCCGGTTGACCGCCTTGACCGCCAACTTTTAAGTATAACGCGATGAAGGTTAAAATCATACCGACGGAGTACGCGAATATAGAGCAGATGAAGTATTTGTACCTCATTTTTGTAACCACCTTTCCTCCTGTTGGTGAAGACGACGACGAAGACGAATAAAATCGATTCTCGAACAACGCGTTGTGAACAATCAACAACCCGGGTAAGATGACGTCGCCGTAGCCAAGCATGCTGTATTCGCCTTGAGAGCCTCCTATTCTCGGGAACATGAACAACATCGGTAACGATTCGTGTTGGTCGCCACCTCGAGCGACGTTGACCATGACGGACTCCTTCCCGAACAAGTGCGGTTGGATGTACACCCAGAAAATGTCGTAGGACATGGCGCACGTGAGAAGTAACGTGGCGATTTTCAAGTTTGGCAAGTGGACTAAACGCATGACGTTGACTAAGAACGCGACGCCCATTATGTCTTGCAAGACCCAAGCCCACTCTTCGGATTGGAACATGAGCCAAATGCAGACTAAAATGCCTCCGAGAATGACGGATGGAATCATCAAATAATGGACGTTGCCGAAGAGCGGAAGGAGGATGAAGTTGACGTTATTTTCTTCAACGCGTGCGTTCAAAGCGGAGTTGTTTTTCGTCGCTTCTTCCTCCACTTCTTGCGATCCTCTACTGCGACTGTTCGAGCGTCTTCTGGTGGAAGAAAGCGGCGTCGTGTGATCGTACGACGTCTTGTGCGGATCCACGCCAAAGATTCGAGCTATCACTTCAAAGAACATCATCGATAATCCTTGGAACGCGGCTAAGCAAAAGAGCAATCGAAACGCGACAAAGATCCAATGGTCCATGGAGTAAAAGAGGACGACTAAGACTAACGAGGAGAAGAGGACGAAATATACCGCCGACATTTCGGTGATTTCAAACGCTCCCTCTTCTTCGCCCGCGTTGTTGGAATAGTCCTGCTGTCGTCGGCGTCGGCTCGTGCCTCTTCTGCTTCTGCTCCGTTGTCTTCTTTTCTGTTCAACTCGACCGGATTCTTCGTCAATCAACGGTTGGTCGTCGCCTTCATTTGTATTTGTCGTCGTCCCATACGAGTTGTTGTTGTTGTTGTTGTTGTTGTTGTTGTTGTACTTCTTTTCTCTCGATTTATGTCTCCCTGGCGTCCCGCTTGGCGAACTCTCGTTCGACTGCGACGGCGACGCGCTGCTGTTGCTCAGACTGCCGCTGCTCGCGCTATTATTCAACTCGCTAAAACCACTATCATTATTACTTCCTCCTCCATCCCCACGAGAATAAAACCTATCCGTGACGCTAAACATAGCCCCTAACGTGATCGATAACACCGCGATGAAGAGCAAAGCGCCGTTTCCGTAGAAATCAGTCCCGTCTTTTAGTTTTCTCATCTCCACCGTGCCGTCCAACTCGTACGCAGTCGTTAACATCTTCCCGTCTTTTTCAATCACGTTCATCACCGGAATATCGATGCTTAAATCTGAATCGCACGTCATAGATCCTAAATCCTCGCCGTCGTTCACGATAATAACGCACTTCGCGCCTTTATTCTGCGCGATTTGCGCTTTCGTTTCGAACGAGCACCCGCCTCTTTTGATGACCACGCACTTGTTCTTATACTCCGAAGCGTCCGCCGCGTCTTTCCCTACTTCTTCGCACCCGGTCATGTTGACGTCTTTCGGCGTCGTCAACTGAATCGGTTTTCTACTAGACTCGTTCGCGTCGTCGTCTTCTTCGTTATAATCATCCGCAATTTCCGGTCCAAACAACGCGCTCAGGGCGAAAATCTTCGTCCCATCGATCCCTTCTAACGCCGAGCTCCCTCCCGTCGCGACGGTGAGTTCGATCCCAAACGCTTCGTCTCTCGTGATGCACGCCGGCACTTTCGTTAAAGCTCCTAAATCGCCCGTTTGCGTATTAGTCATCGATGATGATGATGATTCTCCTTCATCTTCGTAGTCGTAGTAGTTCCTTCTAGAAGTCGTCGTCGGTTTACTAAAACCGCCGCCACTCGTGATGCTACTCTTGGTCTTCTTCTTCTCTTCGTCGTTGATATTCGTATTCGTCGTGATGCGCTGAAACTCATTTTCATCATCTGCCGCCTGCGCGTCTTGAAAACAACAGATGAAACAACAGATGAAACAAAGGAAAAGACATTTAAGAAGAGGCGTCGTCGAAAGAGACTTTCTTTTCCTCCTTCTTTCCTTTGACAAAGAAGCAATTTTCATCGTCTCGTTCTTCTTCTTCTTCTTCTTCTTCTTCTTCTTTAAGTGGAAAATGACTCTCGCGTTTCCACCTCAGAACACCTTTAAGGAAACAGATGAGACGCCTCTCCTCCTCCCAAAGTTTGCTTCTTAAGTAAAAGTTTTGAAGAAACGAACAAAAGAATAAAGTAGTCTCTTCTTCTCTCGCTCTCTCCTTTCTCTGTTGTTCGTTATACGATGAAAGTCTTCTTTCGTGCTCCTCTCTTAATGGAATCGATGATGTAATTAATGAGGAAAACAGAAGAAGAAAAGAGAGACGCGCCCCCTTTTATTATTAACACTCGAGAGTTTTGTTTTTTTTTTCTAGAGAGAGAGAGCAATTTTTAAAATTAGGGTTGTACACCCTAAATACAATGCAATCGCTTTTTTTCCTTTTACCTCTTTTGCTTTTTAAGAAACACTTGACACAAAGAGTCACTCTCGAGAAGAAACTCTTCTTCATTCTCTCTCACACTCTCTCTTCTTAAGTAGTAAAACGAACAAATGTCAAAAGGGTGTCAACAACGTATTGCCAATCTGAGAGCGTTCAGATCTTTAGTCGCGGGGTTGTCTTCTACGTCCTCCTCCGTTTCCTCCTTTTCCTCAAGATCAGGTGGTTCTGTGAGGAGTAGCAACATGAAGAGCAGTTTTAGTAGTCATCACGTACAAAGAAGATCCTACGGGGGCGCCACGCCGAAAGGATCGTCGTACTTTTCCGAAGGCACGCAAACGAAAAGAAACGGACTTCTCTTCGGGGAAACCCCACCTTTAAAAGGGCAAAAACGAATCAGAGAGAGCTGGGAACTGCCGTATTTTGTGACCTTCTTCAGCGCGGGTGTGATTTTATGCGTCGGTTTGAACGGGAAACCGGACACCAGTTTAGTCGGATGGGCGAAAGAAGAAGCGAGGAAAAGGTTAGAAAAAGAAGAAGAAGACGAGAGATGAGTGTGCCACACGCACTGAAAAGATGTGATGCTTTTAACGACGACGAGAGAAGACGCGGACTACTTTTTACTATATATACTTTATTCTACTAAGAAGACTATTTTACTATTAACGTCTATATCTCGGGCGTTTGAAGTTTACGTATAAATGAAATATCCCTCGTTCAAACGTACACTTGAACCCGCGTTTGTGCGAGTACTCCCACTCTTTGTTTACGATGCGAAACGCGACGTCTTCGTACGGAGGACCGCTGGATATTTTCAGTATGCACGTGTCGTCGTTTACGGCGGATACATCGCGCTCGCACTTATACGTAGGCGCTTTGGACGAATCGATCAAATCCGGGTAGAAGACGTTAAACTTATACCCTTGGACGGTTTTCGGCGGCGGGTTATCGTGGTCGTAATGCGTGGAGTTGTACTTGTTCCACTCGTACCCGGTGTGCACTCGGTTGAAGTATCGAGGTTTCCGAGGTTTGTACTTGTTGTGCCACCAGTAAAGTTCTCGATCGCCGAGATCTTTTTGTTCGACTTCGCCGGTGAACGCGATGTCCCCATCCTCGAGTTTGCCCATCTGTTTCTCCGCGTATCGCTTCGCTTTGAGTTCTTCCTCGAGATCATCGGCTTCATGTTGGATTTCTTCTGGCGTTTTCTTTTCTTCTTGGTCTTTGTCTTCTTCTTCGTCGTCGTCGTCGTCGCTCGGATTGATTTTTCTTCCTTTTTGCCTCTTCATTCTTTCTTGTTGATATCGTCGTTGCTTTTCCAACTTCTTTTCGAGCTGTTCTTTCGCAAACTTCTCACAAGCGGCGGCGCGCAACCGGCGAAGATTTTCGGCGTCTTCGTCTTCGTCGATGAGGACAATCACTTCTTGAACATTCAATAAATCTTCGCCTTCTCCTCGCAGCCGCTGCTGCTGCTCTTCGTAAAGTTTTAAAAGTTTCGCGGACTCTTCTTTGGACAGCGGTTTCGGTTCGTCGCCATACGTCACGTCGATGTTCGCCAAGAGCGCTTCCTCGTCTTCTTCTTCTTCTTCTTCTTCTTCTTCTTCATCTTCTTCTTCTTTACCGTCGTCGTCGTCTTTATCGTCGTCTCGAACTCGTTTCGCAAAGTCGTCGCCGCCGAGCAAGTCTTCGTCGTCTTTGTCGTTGTCGTAGTTCTCTTTCTCTTCCTTTCCATCTTTTTTTTCGACGACGACAAACTTGATGTTCTTCTTCGATTCCTCGTACACTTTCGCCAACGTTTCTCTGCATTGCCTGTTTAGTTTCGCCAGCGTCACTCGCTTCATCGCTTTCCTCCAAAACGAGATTTCCGTGTCGTCGTCTAAATCCTCGTTTATGGATCGATTGATTTCCTGTTCCAGATCGGTCAACTCTTCGAGCGAGCCAGATAAGTCGACCGATTCCATCATCTCTTCGTCCATTTCCGTCAGTTTATCTTCTTCTTCTTCTCCTAATTCTGTTTCCGTCAAGCGATAGACGCACGTCCAAAAAAGTTTATATTCCTTCTCCTTCTCGGACGTTTCGTCGATGAGTTTCAACACGTTCACGCACTCGTCTTTCAACTCCTGCAAATCTTTCTCCGTCATGTATTTGAACAACGAGTTTTTCGAGTCGAATTCTTTGTTGAACGCTTTCATGGCGGCGAGTTCCTTTTCGCTTTTGAGTGCGCTCGTAAACGCCGAGCCGTACAACGCTCTCAGCAAAGTATCGATCGGTTTCGCTCGACCGTTTTTGTATCGAATATCCGCCCGTAATAACAACTGGTTGAAGTGAAACTTCTCCTCTTTCTCTTCCAACTCTTCCGCGCCTTCCATCGCTTTCTCTCTCATTTTCTGGTCTCTCTCTTCCTCTCGCTCCGCTCTCGCCTTTTCGTATTCGATTCGTCTCAGTTCGATTTTTTTAATCTCCTCCTCGCGTTCGAGTTGCGCGTCTTTATCGGTCAAGTTTTGGACCGCTTTTTTACCCTCTTTCTCGATCTTCTTGCTCCAGACGAACTTTTCGGTCAAGTTTTCGTCGTTGAACGGGTTCTTTTCGTCCGTGTACAAACCTCCGGCGACGGAATCGGTTTTCATTTGCGCCACCAACTTCTTCGTCGCTTTCGCGAGGAGTTTGTTTTTCAATTCATCGTTTTCATCTTCTTCTGATGATGAAGATGAAGAAGAATCATCATCATCATCGCCGTTCGAGCGCTTCTTCTTCTTTCTTCGGCTATCTTTCTTCTTGCCGCCCATTCTTTCTTTCTTCTTTCTCTCTTACTCTCACGAATCCGTTTTTCTTCTTCTTCTTCTTCTTCTTCTTCTTCTCTTTTGTGAATTATGAGCGAAAAAGAAACTTCTTTCCTTTTTTAGAGGTGTCCCATTCTAAAAATATTAAAACTTTCAAATAGTTTATAAAATTGTACAATTCCCTTTCATAATACATCCCCATGAGTTCATAATTTTATTTAAAGTTCTTTTTTGTAATTTCAGAGCATAAATCATCACAGACGTGTTAATTTGGGATATTTTGCAAAAAATAAAAACAAGGAGAGTTTGTTAAATCCTTTTATTCTTCCCCTTTAATCTATAATTAGATATTTATCATGGATATAAATATTAAACCGATCACTTTGAACTAATATAGTATGAAATTCATGTAATTAAACTTAATTATATTAAGTAAAAATTTTAAGTCCGAAAAAAAATATTAATAATTAATTTCAAGAATTATCCCGAATGTAATTCGAATTTGTAATTCATTTGTATGCATGTACATTAAAGTTTAGAATACTTGTGTAAAAGAAACGTGTTAATTATGTTTCCCGGATATTTAAAACGAATATTTTAATGAATTTAATTTCTCTTTCTCTTACTATTGGTACTACTAAATACGTTTCTAAATCTATCCTGTTCCCAAACAAACAGCGCTATCAGAAGAGCTACGGCTACACTACCTCCCGTAACAACGGTGTGTTTAAAGTTCGGCGTCATTTCTGCAGTCTTTCTTCCATTTGTATCGTCCTTTATTGCCGTCAACGCGAAAGTGCACGCGGCGACGGTGACGAGCGTCCCTGGTTTCGGCAACGTTTCTCTAAAAATAGTACTGCTCAGCTTCCCTGTTCTGATCAAGAATCTCGACGTCAAGTATATTCGCATCATTAAGGATATAAAGTTGCCATAAACCAATCCGGCAGCACCGATTCGCGAATATTTGAGAAGCGAAAATCCCAAGGCGCAGTTGACGAACGAACAGGAAACCAACCACGCGTTTCCGTGCTTTTTAATCTCGCGCTCGTTCATGACTGCGTGCGCGAAGCCTTCGACTATTCCATTTATACTCAACGGTAATATTAATCTCGCGTACGCTTGCAGAGTTTCTGTCCCGTCTTCCATCCATTTTTTACCGTAAAGAAAGTACATGACGTCCTTGGCGAAGAACGGTCCTACGAAGAAAGCAATCGTACCGACTAACACGCCGATGGAAAGAATATCGCCCAACTTCTCCTTCTTCTTCTCTTTCGTCGCGCTCGCCGCAAAAGTCACGAACGCAATCTCTTCGAACGGCTGCAACACTAACCGAACAAACAACGACCCTAAGTTCGAAACGAGACCGAAAACACCCATGACTGTATCTTCCGAGTTGGCGACTATCAGCGCGAATTTTTCGCCCTCCGCCAACGCCAACTTCAAGTAAGACTGATACAAGAACGAATCAATCAGTAGACGCTGTTTCTTCTCGCCGTCGTCACTCCTTTCTTTTTTTCCATCGGTGGTCGTTTTTGTACCTTTTCTCCGCTTCTTCTGTTTCTTTCTCACATCATCGTCGCGTTTTCGATACAGATAATAACTCGCAGCGTACACCGCGCTCGTCGCGCAACTCTGTCCGACTTGCGCGAACGCAAACGCGAACAACACGTTCGTCTTCCTCTTCTCTTTACTTAGTATTGTCGAATAATCTATATGTGAGGACGACAGGTGGTAAAACAGAACCGCGGTCCTTGCAAATGTCCCAACAGTTTCCGCCATCACTCGCGATCCAAAGAGTTGCTTCTTTTGTAACCAAACGTAGTGCGGTTCGCTCGTTAACTCGATCAAAGCGGCGCAGACGCAAGAGACGAGAGATATTCGGTATGAAGCCTTCATATTCGCGGAAGAAGAAGAAGAAGAAGGAAAAAACAGTAGCAGGAGTAGCAGCGGTACCATTAAAAGAACCAAAACGAATACGACGTATCGCTTTACGTATCTCGTGGCCACTCGAAATGCACGTTCGTTTTCATCATCATCTTCTGATTCTCCTTCCTCTCTAAAAGTTCTTCGTAATAAACTCCTTCGTAACCCATCTCTGATTGATAAAACGAACGCATACACCAGCGGAAACATCACTAAAGTGTCTCCAACGCCATCCGTGGATGAAATTGTCCTGTACACGAACACTGAGTTGAACAGAAACGGTAGAAGTTTCGAGAGCACTTGCGCTAAAAAGAGCAACGAGAATCCGCTTCTGAAATTTGTCATTTTATTATTACGAGAGTAGTATTACGTAGTAGAGTAGTATTGCATCGACCACAAAATCACAAAATCATCGTTTACAAAGTTCTCCTCAAAAGGAGGCGTTTGGTTATTTGAGGATTTAAGTCGTTTTTTGTCGTCGTTTACTACTAGTCTTTTATTAGTGTTTTGTACAACATGAGAGATGATGTTGATTTTGTGAAAAAAGATGAATGTGACGAGAAAGTTGTGATGCGAGTCTCGTGTGAGAAGAACAAAAAAAAGTTTTTAATGAAAAAGAAGACAAAATGTCCTCTCGCGATAGAAGCTTCAAAAAGTGACAAAAAACAGTTCTTCTGTCTGAACAACAAACAAACACAACTGAAGAAGAAAGAACAACTTTGTTTCACAACAACAACAACAACAAGTTTGTTTAAGAACAACGGATTAACACCAAAACCACTAAGATGTCGTCGTCCTTTACAACAACAACAAAGGAAAAAGAAGAAGAAGAAGAAGAAGAAAAGAAAGAATTCATCGATGCGTTATTCTCCTCCGCGCGATACGGAGACGTGGAAGATATCAAAACTATTCTAAATCATGGTATTGTCTCGAATTTTGGAAGAAAAGTTGACGACGACGAGGAAAAGAATACTCAAGTAAATAATTTCGTAAACTTTCAAGACGAGAACGGCAGAACGGCCTTGTTTTATGCCTGCGCGAACGGACACACAGACGCAGTAGAAGTCCTCGTGAACGAATTTAACGCAAATATAATGAAAACGACGAACACGGACGAGTCCACGTGCTTACACTGGGCGTGCTTGAACGGACACCAAGAGGTTGTGAAATTTCTCTTGCAAAAAGGAGGGAAAACGCTGGCGTTCAAAGTGAACAAGAACGGACGAACGCCGATGGACGAAGCCATGCACAACGATCGACAGGAGTGCGTGAAAGTAATCATGGACTTAACGTGCGACGACGACGACGAAAATGACGGTGGAGAAGAGGACATTTTAATAGAAGAAGAAGAGGAAGATGGAAAAGGAGAAGACCAGGACGACGGGAACGACGACGCGATGATGATGGAATGATTTGAGGAGAGAACTCAATAAAACTATAATAATAGCCAGAAATAGAAGAGATAGCAATAATACGAGTAGCTCATAATAAAGAAGAACAATAACCTAAGAAGAACACAACAAAAACGAAGTAATACTATGTTATTAGTACATTACATCAAAGCTTTGACCAAATTCTCTTCGACTTGTTTCCAGTTTACGATTTCCCAGACTTTGTTCACGTAATCCGGACGCAAGTTTTTGTATTGCAAGTAATACGCGTGTTCCCAAACGTCCACGCCGAAAACAGGCACCAAACCAGTCGTTATGCACGGATCTTGGTTTGCGGTTGTCACCACGTGCAACGTTTTCGTCTCTTTATTGAGACCGAGCCAGCCCCATCCGCTGCCTTGCACCGCCACCGTTTGGGACGCGAATTTTTGCTTCATGTTCTCGAACGAGCCAAAGTCTCTTTCGATCATTCGTTTCAACTCGCCAGACGGGTCGGAATACTCCTTCTTCGGTTGTAAGACTTTCCAAAACAAGGAGTGATTTTCGTGTCCGCCTCCGTTAAATTTCAAGTTTGGTTGCAACGCGATCATGGCGGCGACGTCGTTCTTCGCTTCAGCCTCGGCGAGTTTCTCCAAAGTCACGTTCAGATTGGTCACGTACGTGTTGTGATGTTTCGAGTGATGAATCTCCATGATTTGCGCGTCGATGATGGGTTCTAACGCGGAGAAATCGTACGGTAAATCTGGTAAAGTCACTTTCGTGGAGAATTGTCGTCTTTTTTCTCCTCTGCTCCTGTTGTTGTTGTTGTTGTTGTTGTTGTTGTAATTCCGATGATGATGATTCAAGAAGGAAGAAGGAGAAAAGTTCGTTGTTGTTGTTCCCCCGAGCACACCTTTTCTTAAACCTCCTCCGATATTTCTCGTCGTCGAATAATGATTTTGTGACGACGACGAATATTTGCAACTACCCAAAGAAGAAGAAGAAGTTAAAGAAGAAGAAGAACCAAAAGTAGTGTCGGCCCCGACGAGAAAAAGAGTAACGCTTCTTAATGCGTGACTGAATTTCCCAATATCACCACCACCACTCTTCAAAGCAGCGCGTCTTGTGCTCTTGCTGAGCATTGTTTTAAGTTGTTGTTGTTGTTGTTGTTGTTGTTGTTGTTGTTGTTGTTGTGTGAAATAATTGTTTTCAGTTGTTGTTGTTGTTCTTTTTTGTTGTTTTTTTTCTGGTCAAAGAAAAAGGCAGATTTTTCATCAGAAATTTTTCAACTCTTTTTTCTCTCTTTTTTTCCATTTTGTGCACCACTTTTTTCTTCAAAACTTTTTTCTTCAAAACTCCTTCCTCTTCTTGTAAACTCATCCATATCGTCCTTCTTGTGCTCCTCTCATCATCATCATCATCATCACTACAGTTGTTGTTGTTGTTGTTGTTGTTGTTAAGAGTACGATGATGAATGACGGTTTAGACGACGACGAGTATCCAGACGACGACGACGACGATATCAACACTACGAATACTACATCGAATACATCTAAAATAACCGTAGACGAAGCGTTCGCGTCGTACGTCGGACAAATTGGACGAGGACAACTGAAACAGTTTTTATTGAGTTCCTCGGCGTGGTTACCGGCGGCGTTTTTGACCCTGGTCTCGGTGTTCACCCAAAGAACGCCCGAGTGGGAGTGCGTGAACGATGACGATGAAAACGACGATATCTTTTACTCGTACTGCACAGAGCAGAAAGCGAAAAGAATAGAGGACGACTTGTCCGTGTTGTGTTCGTTGAATGAATATTACGAGGAGAACAAGAAGAACAACACAGAAGAAATAATAGTATGGAAATGGACGAACAAGAAACAATCGATCGTTTCGGAGTTTAACTTAATATGTAAAGAGGAGTATAAAGTACAACTGGCGTCGTCCATGTTCTTCGTCGGTTTTTTCTTCGGCGCCGGTTTACTCGGACAACTCTCGGACGTGAAAGGAAGACGAACGGGAGTGTACGCCGCGGTGTTGATTTCATCTCTAGGTGCCGGGTTAGCCTCCGTATCGTATTCGTATTCTCAATATTTCGTGGCTGTATTCATAGGTGGATTTGGTGTCGGAGGTATTGGCGTCGCGTCGTTCGTATTGTGCACGGAACCGTTGGGGATTTCCTGGAAAGGCATCATGGGCATCGGGACGCAATACTGGTGGGCGCTCGGGATTTGTTCGATGTCGTTTTTCGGATACTTGATGCGAGAGAGTTGGCGAATGTATTCGTTTTTCTGCGCGTTATTAGGGTGCGGGTACGTCTTTTTCACGTTTTCCTTTCTTAAAGAAAGTCCCCGATGGTTGTTAGCGAACGGGAAACCGAACGAGGCGAAAGAGGTCTTGGAGTTTTTGGCGAAGAAAAACGGACGCTTGACGTTTGAACGACTCCCAGATTTGAAGGAACCGGAAAAGACGGAAAATGTGAACGTGTCCGCGATTTTCCCGCACAAGAAGTTAAAGTTAAGATTGATGTGCATGGCGTTTGTGTTCGCGTGCAACGGTTTAATCTATTACGGGATATCCTTAAACGTTGGAAATTTAGCCGGATCGATTTATATGAACAATTTCTTGAGCGGGTTGGTGGAGATCCCATCGCACATCGCGGCGCAGTTCGCGGTGGATATCATCGGAAGACGCACGACGTTGATGTCGTTGATGAGTTTAAGCGGGTTCGGTGCCTTTATCAGCGGTTTCTTGAAAGGAAAACAGAGGATATTCTTCGCTTTAGTCGGTCGATTCGGCATTAGCGGTTCCTTCAACGTCGTGTATTTATACACCACGGAGTTGTTCCCGACTATCGTTCGATCGGCGGCGTTGGGGTCGTGTTCGATGATTGGACGCATCGGTTCAATCAGTGCGCCGCAAGTGTTGTTCTTGCGCGTGATTTCTCCGGAACTTCCTTCGATCGTCTTGGCGCTCTTCGCCTTGTTAGCGGTGTTGACGTGTACTTTAGTTCCGGAAACGCACGGTTTGGTTTTGGAAGAATCTTTAGACGGCGCGGAACTGCAAGCGTGCGGAGAAGAAATGACACAAAACTTAGCCATTGGCTCTCAATTTAGCAACAACTTTACGCAGTTGATTGTTGAAGAAGAAGACGATGAATACAACGATAATGACGATGACGACGACGGGGCGAGAATGTTAGGGACGACGGCGATAGATTCGTCTTCTTCGATGGCGATTCGAGAATGATGATTGAAAAATGTATCATCGAGTTATTACGAGCGGCGGCGCGCATATACGTTAGGAGTAGGAGTAGGAGTAGCAGTTAGTCATAGAATACGTAGATAGTAGTATACACATGATCAAAACCTTCGTCGTTGTCTAATCTCTCCCGTTCTCGCCCCATAAGATGGAATCCACGTCTTGTCCTTTCCTCGTGTACGTCCCTCCGCTTTCGATGAGGCCTGGACACGGCCTGTACGCTTTAATAGGCCACCAAGAGAACAACGGAATGGCAGCTAATCCGCCTTGAATTCTCCCGGTTCCATCGCATTGCATTTTCTCTCTCGCTACTCCGCACGAATCGCACGATCCCCCAGTGCACTGTTTTTCCTCGTTGTTTGAGTTGTTGTCGTTGTTGCTTTCCGCTGCTTCAGCTAAAACGACGACGACGTTTCTTCTTTGTTTTTGTTTTTGGGACGACGACGACGAAATCTTTGTCTTCTTCGTATACATAATACTAGTATTGGTCTTCCTCAAAGAAGACCGAGAAGAAGACCGAGAAGAAGACAAAGCGGGAGAGGAAGTGGCAAACATAATCATATGTGTGTTAAAGTAGTTTTGATGATGGAACTTCTTTATGAAGAGAAGACACTTACTTATGAAGAAGAGGTGAGGAGATTTTTTTTTTGGAGAATCATACGAAACGTCTAATCTTTTATCTATTTTATTTACTATTATTCACAGAAGAAAATCTCTCTAACTAAATACCTACACGCTATTCTTCTATTCTTCTTCTTTGTCTACTACTTCTTAATATTCTGAGTGGCAAAGAACCCTCTTTTATCGTTGAAAACCGAGTCGGTGCCGCTTTGACTGTCTCGGCTTTCCTTTTCCGCGTTTGGATTGACCAACTCGATGCCTTGGATAGGCGTAAACGCCAAGGAAGAACTCATGCCAGATAAAGCGTCGGAAGTAGCTAACCCACTGCCCATGCCACCTTTGTATCCTTTCTGCGCGTATTTACCGATCTTTGTCTTCTTCTCTTGGAATCTGAGCTTACCGTTCGCCGCGGCGGCGCCGGCGCTTTTGCCGAGCAAGCCTAAACCTTCGCCTTCGTAACCGATTTCGTCTTCGGCGACGTTAAAGCCAACGCGGTTGGCTTGTTTTCGCATGTCAGACATTCCGTATCGTTCTTTCATCGCGCGCATGCGTTTACCGCCTCTGCGTTTCTTTTGAATCATCCCCGGCGCCGGGAGCGGTTTCTCCGTGCGCGCCGGCGGAGGTTCTTGCCATTTTTCAATTTTCTGTTCGATATCTGCGTACATTTTCTTCCCGGTTTCGCCCGTCGGGTCTTGGCCGAACGCGTCAACTCTGGCCATTAAAGTGCACTTACCGGCAATCAATCGCACTGCTTTTACTCTCAACGGCGGCGGCGTTTTCTTTTGAATCAAATCGCATTGAAAAATGAAGCCGACGTTTACGTCGCCAGATTTCTGAAGCACTTGTAAAGACGAACCGGCGGTATTTTTCTTCTTCCCGTTTCCTATGTTTTGCACGACGTTCGAGGGCATTTTCGAAAGAAGCTCTAACCCTCCGGCTAATCCCATGACTCGAGCCGCGACGTCTGTTCCCAAAACTTGCGATAAATTCGGCGCCGTCTTCTCCATGTTTTTCTCGACAAACTTGAACAGTTTCGTCTTGTCGTCGTCCAACTTCAACAACCGTTCGCACGCTTCTAATGTCAAATCCAAGTCCGCATCGCTCAACTCCTTCCCGTCCGTGGTCGAACCGGTCACGGTGACGACCATAATTGTTGCCGACGGTAATACCGATTCCAAATCTACTCGCATGATATCCATCTCGTTTGCTATTTTTTGTACGACTCTGGCGTAATCGATCGGATGCGGCACCAACGATTCCAACTCCGGGAACTTCTTCTTGTACTTATCTTTGATGTAATTATGAACGAAGACGATCGTGTCGTCGATGTCTACGGTTAACGCGTTGCAATCTAAAATCAACGCGTACAAATTAGTAGTATTGTTTTCTGCTTCTTCTTCTTCGTCCTTTGAATCTTCTTTCTTGAGAGTGACTTCTCCCACCGTTCTTTTGTACCGTTCCGTGTTTAACAGTTTCGTGCACTTTTCTAACGCGTTGACGTTATTATTACTCTTGTTGTTGTTGTTCTGAGCAGTTGCTTTTGCTGTTAGGTCGTTTTCTTCTTCTTCTTTAGTATTACTTTTACTTCTTTTGTTCGCTGTTGATGATGATGATTTGACGGCGAATTTCTCCTCCTCGTCCTTCAAATGAGATTTTTCATCTCGTAATTCTTCTTCTTCTTCTCCTTCTCCTTCGTCGTCGGATAAATCGTCCAAATCTGCCAGAAAACTCTCCGCCAGAGTCGTCATTTCTTTCTTCTTTCTTCTTTTTCTCTTAGTATTATTATAGTCGAATACTAATACGAAGTTGTTGTTGTTATATGTTCGTATTAAAAATTAGAACTTTTGACGAAAAAAGAGAAAAAAAACGAGCAAAAAACTCATGACTCGTAAAATCACACACTTGACACACAAAACTATTACTGAATACTTACTACTACTACTACTACTACTACGAATACTATACTACTACGAATGTTATACTAAAAAGTTTTCAACAAAACTACTGACAGGTTTTACTCTTGCACCAATTCACTTGCACCGCTCTTCGTTTCCCAGTGAACGGCCGCAAACCGTGGATGGCTTCTTTCTGCCCTTTCACGTTTCTATAGTTTCGAAACGCAACCATGGTGCCGCCGAAAGAAGGAACGCGAGCGACAATATTGGCGTCGTCCAGACTCTTTTTATTTCTCAAAAAGAGTAAATCGCCGCCGTGGTAGTCGGTCTCGTCCAGCGTCTCCTCGTTCAAGTAAATCAGAACCGAAACTGCTTTTGCTTTGTGATCGACGTGAATGCTGTCCATGCCGCCGCAGGGATTCGGTTCGCATGCTCCTCTTAACGTCACGCGGTTGTGCCATCCTTTCAAGTTAATCCCTAGTTTTGCACCAACCGCGTCTCTGAAAGCATCGCTCTCGACATCTTTCAACAGCTCCGCGTACGTCCCTTTCACCTGTCCAGTCTTTAAAACGTCTTTCTTCTCCACGTTTTTCTTATTCGCCAACGTCGTCGAGTCGAGCGCGGGAGGGAAATCGTTCAAGATTTCTCGTAATTTCTCTCGTTCGATTAAGTTTTCGACGACGATAAACTTTAACTTCTCCGGGTTTGGCATCAAGTCGGATTGTTCTATTTTCGCGATATCGAAACTTGTTATTCCTATTACTTCTTTTTCACTTAAATTTTCATCATCAGGAGCACTCACAGCACCAATACCGCCAAACTCGTTGTTTACGACTTCTGTCTCCTTCTTTTGTTGATATCTTCCAACGTTAAAATCTGTCTTGGTGTTGAACCCGTCGACGAGAAACAACACGAACACGAGGAGCACAGTGAACGTCCAATAGTTATTCACTTTTGACGACGACGAAGTTAAAGAAGAGGAGGAGTCTAATCTGCCGCTCATTATTCTATTATTGGTGGTCGGTCCCCCCAAAAGTCTGTTTGTCTCGAAATACCCAAAAAGAGGGAGAGCGAGAGCAGCAGCAGCCGAAAGGAGATGACGACGGCGGACACGAAAGGCGTTTCAAAGGGAAGGTTTGTTTCGTTGTGTCGTTTGTTTTGTTGTTGGAACTTGGAACTGGGGGTGGATTCAAAATTTTTTGACTTTTTTGGGTTTTAGAATCGAGACACACTCGATTATTATTTAAAGAGGAAAAAGGGAGAGGAGAGTTCTTCGGCAAAAAAACAACACACAAAAAAGGACAAGAAAACAAAGAAAAAGAATTCTCTTCGGATGACGACGACGACGACGATGATGATGATAAAACAACAACAACAACGAATAAGACAGAAGTCCAAGATGATATCGATGATGATGAGACAGTTCCTCTCATCATCATCATCATCATCGTCGTCGATATCATCATCATCATCGTTGGTATCGCGAGGAGGAGGAGGAAGTAGAGGAGGAGGAAGAGGAGGCGCAGGAGATGTTGCCTCTTTTTCCAATCGATCGAATTTCACTTCTTCTTCTTCTTCTTCTTTTTCGTCTTTATTATCGAGAAGGATGATGAACAACGACGCTCCATCATCATCATCTCGTCTGTTCATCTCGTCGTTCGCCTCGCGAGGAAAGAATACCAGCAGCAGATGCGTGAGCACGACTTCTCTCGCTCGAAATACCCAAAAAGAGGGAGAGCGAGAGCAGCAGCAGCAGCCGAAAGGAGATGACGACGGCGGAAAAAACAACAGCCAAGAAAAAAAAGCAGCAACCGCGGAAGGAGATGGAGCGACAGGAGGAGGAAAAGAACAAGAAGAAGAACAAAACGAACAAGAACAAAACGAAATGGCAGAGAAAGACGCTTTAATCGTCGAATTAAACGAAAGACATTTGAGAACATTAGCGGATATGGAAAACTTACGGACGCGAACGCAGAGACAGAACGAAGACGCGAAGAAGTTTGCGGTGCAAGGCTTCGCGAAAGATTTATTAGACGTGGCGGATAATATGGACCGAGCGTGCGCGACGGTGACGGAAGAGATCATCGCAGAGGCAAAGAACGACGCGGGTAAATTGGAAACTCTTTTGCGAAGTTTTAAAGAAGGCGTGGAGTTGACGCAAAGACAACTGAGTAGCGGATTTAAGAAGAACGGATTGGTAAAATTCGATCCAGTGGACGAACCGTTCGATGCGAACGAGCACATGGCGTTGTTCAACGTTCCAGTCGGGGAAACGAAAAAAGAGCCCGGGTCAGTTGCTGTGGTAACAAAAGCTGGGTATAGATTACACGATCGAGTAGTGAGAGCGGCGGAGGTGGGCGTGTATCAGTAAAGAAGAGAGAAAGAGAGAGAGAGAGAGAGAGAGAGAGTTGTTTTGTTTTATATATTTAGAGTAGTACTCCGTTTATGATAAGTACAAAGTATATACAGCAGCCGCGCTAATCTCTTTTTCTTCTATCTAGTGTTTGATAGTAGTACCAGTAGTATACATGTCGTCGTTCTAATTTATATTTGATTCGCGTCGAGTCACGAAGAGACGGTTATTTTCGAAAAGCTCACTTCGTTAATCACGTTTGACAATCGCTCTCGAGCTTCCACTTCGATGGCGTTCAACCCAACGCTATCCTCATTTCTATCGCTTTCGAGCGCCGAGAGAACGATCGCATCGCTCGCTATAGAGTTATCTTTGGAAATCAATTCTACCAACGCCTCTAATGCGGCTAAGCGAACGCTCGAAACCGCATCGGATGCCACGAGAAAGCACAGTTTCGTCAGTAACGTGTTTTGCATTTGAAGAAGTTTCTTGTCTTGCTTTTGTATTCTCTCCTCTTGCTCGCCTAAAGCGAGTAGCGCGCGTCCAGAACACTCTGCGAACGTTCTGCGTTCCGTCCAAATCTTACTCGATGCCATTTTAATAACGCTTTCGATTGCATTTGAAGCGTCTTTATATTCAGCGCGACTGGACGAAGACCACGTCGGCGGTTCTGAAAACAGAAGCGTTAAACTGTTCTTGAACACGTAATAAAACGAATCCATCGAGCTCGCGGCTTTCCTCACGTCATGCACTGGGTCTTTCAAGAGCTTCAAAGATATGGACAGAAGAGAAGACGGTCGTGGTTGCATCGGCATGTTGTTCGAGATGTTCCCCAACGAGGAAGCCAATTCAAGTCGAACTCTCCAACTTCCCACGGAATCCGCCGCCGCCGCCGGTTTCCTAGACTTTAAAGGAGAAAGGGAAACGTAAGCGCTGGAATCTTCCGCGAGCGAAGATAAGAGGTTCACAATCGGCGCAGAACGTCCAGAAGAAGGTGGAGGAGGAGAAGACGCATTTTTATTTTCGTCAGAAGTACCTTCATTCTTCATCATCGCCGAACACTTTTTTTGAAGGAGGTAATGTAACTGCGAGATGGTTACAATTTTCACCTCGTCGTTGAGATCATTCAGAAACGTTGCTTCCACGATAGGGCAGATATCCCTGACCACGATATCACCAGGAAGTGAGTTTACGATTGTTTCCAGCGACTTTGCAATTTCAAGTCTCGCTTTGTGAGCGTTTGAATTCAACAGCCAGTTCGGATCACTATGGTTAGCGTGTCCGTCGATGGCTGAAGGCGGCGGCGGCGGTGGCGGCGACGAAAGTAATCTAAACGCTTCAACAATGTCGTCCCACTTCCCAATCGGAGCTAACTTTTCGCACATGGCACCAAAATAACTCGCGCAGCTTATCCGAATCTGTTCAATATCATCATCTTTCGCGTTTGCACCGCTACGATTCGTGCTCACTTCTCGAACCGTATCGCAATATTTCTGAATCATTCCAGAAAGTTTTGCATCGTTGACATCTCCGGGTAGCAAAGAAGCGAGGACGTTACCAAGCTCGCACGACGTCAATAGCTGAACTTTCTTAGAAACGTCGTTGGAAAGCTTATCGAACAAGTCCAACACTTTATCGGTACTGATATCGGTACCCGCAGATTTTTTGTCGACGACGACCGAGTCCCAGGAGGAAATTTTCGCCAACGCGTGGAGCGATTTCACGCAGTTGAAGCGAACGGCCCAGTTTTCATCCTCACACAACAAGACGAATCCATCGATTAAAGCTCTTAAGTGCGTCTCTATTGCGGCCATTTTCGAGGCGTCCACCGTCAGTGTTATCTCTCTTAATCGTGGGGCTACTTCCACTGCGTTTTGAATAAACGTCTCTCGCACGCGATAACTTTTATCCTGCGAAGCGCTCGAGAAGCACCCAATCATCTCATCCATCGTTTCCAAATCCTTTTCGCCAATACTATTTGTTCCATGGTAACAATGTTCAACGAACGTAGTACTATTTCCTGACCCGACCAAAATATTCTTCATGACGTTCAAGGAAGATATTCGCAGCTGTTCGTCATTCTCTTTAAACATCACGTTAATCACGTGCGGTATAAGCATTCTATCGATGGAATCTCTCGTTATGTTTTCGCAAATAACCGAAAACTGTTCCTCCGTCTTTTTGACGACGTCTGGATCGTCGTCTTCCAACAGAACAAACGCAATTTCCAATAGCTTTTCTTCGTAAATCGAATCGACGGCGAGAAACGCCCGAGAGAGTAAACCCAAACTTTCCGCGCACGTTTCTCTCAACAGCGCCGATTCTCTCTCCGCGATCGTTTCGAATACCGTCATGACGATATCAGCTTCCTCGTTCGTTTGAATTCCGTTGAAATTCTTATCTTCTTCTTGGTGGCGGTGGTTGTGGTTGCCTTTATTTTCTTGGTTCCGAACGCCGCCGTCGCCGTCTCGCAAAAAGTCGTCTTCGCCATCATCACTTCTGGCACTTCTGCTGGCTAACTCGGCCAGTCTCTTCACGTGATACACGATTTGCGGTTCAGGAACCTCCTCGTTCGTCTCTTGGCCGTCGCTATGATTGCGCGCTTCGTTCAAGATACTCTCCGCGCACTCCTCTAAAATCGTCCTCTTCTTCCTCAACGGCAACGACTTCTCTTCTTCTTCTTCTTCTTCTTCTTGTTTCAATTGTTTCAAACCAACCAAGTCTAAACTGTTCGTCGACTCGATCGCCGTCGAGTCTCTCAGCTCATCGAGCGTGGGGTATTTCTCCTCCTCCAAAACTTTTGCGCGTTCATCTTCTGTCACAGGTCTTCCTCCTTTCGCGCGACTGCCGAAGAACATTTACTGTCGTAATGAGGAATATTAGAATATAATTTACCACCAAAACTTTTCGTGCGTGAAAAGAAAACGAAAATTTTATAAGCGATATAAGCGAGTTAAATTATATTTCATCGTCACTCGTCGCGTCGTGATATATAACATACATATTACAAAACACAACTCTCTCTCTCTCTCTCTCTCTCTCTCTCTCTCTCTCTCTATTCTCTCTCTCTCTCTTATTCTCTCTCTCTCTCTGTTTTACTAAGCTTCTACTACAAAAAATCTACATCTCGAAGAAGAACGAACACATTTATTCGTCTTCTTCGGAGCGCAAGCGCGCGTCCTTGTTCACTACGCAGACGTTCAATTGCGCCGCTCTCTCGACGATAGCTTTTCTCTTCAACGCAGAGACGTTGTGGGCAATTTCCGCGCAGTATTTTCTGTTGTGCATCAACAAGAGGTCCAAGTCCTTGACGTTCTTGACGACAAACTTCAAGAAGCCATTCGGCAAGACGTGTTTGGCTTTCTTGGCGGTACCGTAGCCGACGTTCGGCATGTACGGCAAACCTTTAAATTTACGTCTGAAGCGAGAATCAATACCTTTCGGTCGTCTCCATGACGTCTGTTGTTGTTGAAAGAGAGAAGGATGATCGAGGTTAGTTTGCGAGGAGTGAAAATTTGTTTTAAAACGAACGATTTTGAGAAAGACTTTTACTCCACGAGGACAAAGGGCTTCGCGGACTCGAAAAAGGGAGGGAAAATCGCGCGCTTTGAATGCGTAAAAGAGGGGTGCACGCATGCACAACATCTCGAGATGACGATTAAAATGAACGCAAAAACATTCATTTCATGCGTTTACGTCTCGATATCCCTCTTTTACGCGTCGCAAACGCGCGTTTCTCCTCCCCACAGATAAAAAGACCTCTCTCCGTCTCCACATTTCTTTTTCGCGGAAGAAATTCGACCACGAGAGTCGTCGTAATGCGCGAGTAAAAGAGACGTACCGAAACTCTCTTCGCGGTATCGGATTGATAACGCGTGAACCCGTTGGGTTTCTTCTTGATCTTGGTCGTTTTCACCAAAGGAGTCACCATTTTTTATCTCTATTCTCTCTCTCTAAATATGGCGAATTTTCATCAAGCGCCTTCCTTTTGTGTGTTTTTGGAGCTGAAAGGAGGACGAGTGAAAGAAAGGAAGGAAGGAAGAGGAGAAAAAAATTTGGGAAAGAGTCAAAAATCTCGAACAAGCTAAAATTTTATATACATTTTTACATCGAATCTAATATATCTAACAATCTAATATCCTTTATCCATCCTTTGCTCGACCACGTCTAACCAAAACAGAGTCTCTAAATCCCTCTCTCTCGCCAACCCTTCTCTCTCGCATATCATCTGCATCGAGTTTACGACTATCTGTTTCTTCCCGTTATACAGACTCACTCTGCCTTGGACGAACACGGTTTCGCCGAGACGAAGTTTTCCGTGAAGAAGTAACACGCCGTCGTCGGCGACCATCCTCCCAAACGGGTCTCGTTCCACTTGGTTGAGAGTATAATAGTTCTCCTCTTCCTCGTCCACGAAACCGAACGAAGTATTATTATCCTCGGAAGAGGTTATCGTTGAAGGCGCCCAAATCACGCACTCGATGACTCCGGTCCCATCGTCTAAAGAGAGAAATATCTTGGAATCTTTCCTCGTGGTAAACTCGACGATAACGCCGCACAGTTCGCACTTTCGTATTCTCCTGATGATTCTTTTGGTCTTCTTCTTCTTTTCATCATCATCATCATCACTGTTTCTATGCTTTGCACCACCCACTATTCTTCTATCTTCAATCTCCCAAACGCTTTCGTTCGTATTCTCCACCGCTCGCGCGTTTAAAATTTCTTTCGCGAACACTTTCGGCGTCGCCCAAAAAAACGGGTCTCTTCCCCAGTCGTTTTGGATGCGTCTTTTGTTCTCGTTATCGTACACGTGCACTCTGGAGAAGACAGTTTTGATTTTGTTGTTGTTGTTGTTCTCAACATCATCGTCGCCCCGTTCTCTCTTCTGGTTTTGGTCTTCCGTCCTCATTCTCTCATCATCATCATCATCATCATCACTCACTCTCTCTCGCTCTCTCTCTCTCTCTCTCCTATGAGGAATGAAATTTGATATTTTGTACGAAAGGGACACACGAGACAAATTTTTTCTCTTTTTTTTCTTTTCTCTCTCTTCACTCTAAAACAAACAAGCTCTTTCTTCTGTCTGAGTGAAACAACAGAAAAAGTCTCTCTTCTTGTTCTTCTTGTTCTTCTCTAGAGGAGACAAAAGAAGAAGAAGATGAGCGAGACTCCTACTCCTACTCACACTACTAAGAAGAAAGAAGAATTAAAAGAATTAAAAGAAGAAGAATTAAAAGAAGAAGAAGAAGAACAACAAGAAGAAAGTGATTCCACGGGATGGGGATTCTCGCTTCCGTCGATTTCTCTCCCGACTTCAGCAGACTTCCACTTCGCCTCGCTCTCCGATTCCATCTCCAACGTGGTGAAAGAGTTGGAAACGAAAGCAGACGAGGCGTATTCGCAGATGAAAGGAATGACGGACGAGGCCGTGAAGAATACAGTCATGGAAGCGGAAAGGATGAATCATCTCTCTCGCGATGATGATTTTAACGAGCAGGAAGAGAGTTTATCAATGAACGAG
>JACLAA010004087.1_pt1 | contig 28135 bp, 19 predicted proteins | sample 8027891 | NCBI WGS metagenome assembly JACLAA01 (sample SAMN15724900, study PRJNA655200) | protist metagenome | isolation source: fluorescence activated cell sorting (FACS) single amplified genomes of... | place: Spain: Blaines Bay Microbial Observatory, Mediterranean Sea | collected 2016-01-19 | reverse complement strand
AAACTCAACATATATTTCGTCCATGACATCTTTCCAATCAGGAGTCTCTTGTTTTTTTGGCTTAAAACAGAACATACTAATACAGTCGTCTTTCGGCTTTATGGAAGCCCACTTCTTGTCAAACAGAGTTTTGACACAGAGTCTGACTCTTTTGTATTCAAGAGCGACCACAATAACCCCTGATGTTGTGTTGGCTTTGGATAGTTCCACTTTCTTATCGAGCTTACTTCGAAGATGATCTGCTTTGCTGTCCAATTCGATTATCTTGTCTTTATACTTGTCCATTTCACTTTTGAGCTTCTCAAACTCTTTTTCCTCGGCGACATCCCAGTTGACTACTTTTGGAGCTGGGGACTCTTCATCAAACTCAGTTGTCATTTTGGTGACCTTACCTTAGTTTTCTGCGGACGAGGTAGGATGGAAACGCTCAGGTCAGTTACAAGTCACTTGTCTACCGTGCCTTAGGTCTGCGGAAGTTCTGATAGTCAATGCCACCGTCTGTAAACTCCCAGCCGTCTTCCGCTATGCGGTTGACGAGCTTTTCCAAAACGCACGACACCGCTTCCATCTCAACGACCTCAAGCGACACGCCGACGGTGATCTCTATCGGGGTGAAACCATAATGAGAAGCACCGTACTTTTCTTCAGACAGGTCGTACCACTGTACTCGACTGTCTTGAGATGAGAAAGAAAAGAACTTGATTGTCCTTGATGTAGTTGGGTAGCCACACTGCGTAAATAGTTCATCGCGTGTCAAACCTTCTTTCATCGCAGTGTTAACAAAAGATGACTTGGACTCTAAAAGTTCGTTGGTTGGACCACAAGTGTTACAAGTAGTCCCTGAATCAGGCACCAATCCAAATTTCTCCCGATCATAGTTACCATTGGGATTTATGACATCAGGACCAAGTTCAGCATAACACGGTGAGTCACCACAATAACATCTTGTGTGCCTGGTGCCGTAACCTCCATCAGATGAGTCACTTTCCCACTCCTCGGTTGTTGCTTGGCAGTCCTCGACATAAGTAGTATCCCAAACAAGCATCTTGTATTCCCAATCTGTCGCATTGGCTGTTGACGCTGGTGCTGGTTGCGAAGGAACCGGAGGAACCGCCTCGCCAGTATCAGCCGGAACCGGAGGAACCGCCGGTGGAGCGTTCCGTGATCGAGCTACCAGTAAAAGCCCAGCTACGACACAGATGACAAACAGTAAGACGAGCTTAATCAGTTCAATGCCAACTGTGGCTTTACTTGAGGTGAGCGTAGCAACAAGTCTGTTTTCTTTTGGTCGTTGTAAAAGTTCAACGTCGTCATCATCAACCTCCTCTAAATCAACCATTTCCAAAATTTTGCTACGAGTTTTACTTACCTTAGTATTCTGTGACGAGAGAGTGGGGCAAAGCGTACAGGTTAGTATTACAAATGTGTTTCGTCGTCGTCGCTTGACCCTAAACCCAGTTCATCGTCGTCGCTGTCAGAATCATCCAGCTCAGCGTCCGCATCAGCCAGTTCTTGAGCCTCTGCCTCCTCCCAGTATAGCTCCTCTTCCTCCTCAGTAAGGTTAATAGTCGCCTGGTCGTCTTCGTCGACAAGGTTAACCTCCTCAGGGAACTCCAAGAGTATAAGCTGTTCTCGTTGGAGAGTAACTTCTCTTCGAGCAGGGTTCATATGCTTTGTGATCAGGTCAAACCGTCTCGTACGGCATCGAAGGCACAGGTGATCGAAGTTCTCACAGCCGTCACAAGAAACAGCCGTGTTCATGGGTTTTGGGGCTTTTTGCCCCATAACCTTTACACGCAAAAATCTCGAGTATAAAAGGGTCTCCCGATCGCCAATTTTCCAGCAATTTTCGTCACTTTTACCGCACAGACCTCATGTCGGCACGATTTTGGGTGATTTTGGGGTGTTACGCACCTGTATCAGATTTTGCGAGATTCGTGCCGTGTGCGGGTGAGAATGATTTTTGGAGGGAAAATTGTCTCCACTTTTGTTAGTTTTCGTTTTTTCGTTTTCAGGTTACGGGTCTGTGCGATGCTATAAACGCCGTGCGGGTGGTCGCGATGTGAAAAATACCGAAAAATCCGAAAAAAAAATAACCCGATTTTCATTGTTTTTGTGTAGCCTTACTTGGCAAATATATTGACGCCGATACTTACGGATTTCGCTTGAATGTTTTATGATACGCGAACCAATCTTGCTTATAACTTGGGTCGCCCCAAAACTTGATCACGCTCTCGTACATTATCGGCTCGACGTGAGCTTTTTGCAGAGCTTACCTAAAACCAATTTCTGCCCTTTTTTGGGCGGCTTTAAAATGGATACAGGTAGTGATGTCGACGTGCTGTCGCGCCGCGTCTCTGAAGACTGACAGCCTGTGAAATGGGCGGATAAGCCAAAGACGATTAGCAAGCTAACGTAAAATCCCCCAATTTTAGGGAGATTTTATGGATTTCTTTCTCTTATTGATTGATAGTATATATGTAGAAAGTACGTAGTTATTTAGTAGGAATATGTGGAAATAATAATAGGACTGCTTCTACATATCCACATACATTCTCTGTTTGCGCGTGGGTACGTGGCGAAGATAGTGTCATGGACGAGATAGTATTTCGGCACGGCGAGGATGAATTTCGCGAGAGATTCGAAGTCAAAGAACAGATCGGGGTGGGCGGTAAGTAGATGTCGCGTTGAGTTGTCCCTACGTGTTCTCAGGCTCACCGTCGCTTCCATCCGAAAAAACACGCACAGCTTTCGCGATGGTCTACAGAGGAATAGATAGGCTGTCTGCCGAACAAGTCGCTATAAAGGTACGACATTCTCTTGGTTTAACTCGTCGAACAATGCCTGATTGAATGTTTGCATCAGAGCCAGCAAGGCTCCATGTATCAAGTTTGACTGACACCCGCCCTCTGTCGAGCTCAGGAGGTCGATAAGACAAGATACAACTCGACGGACGCGTCCTTGGAGAGAGAAATTTTTATCCTGTCAGAGGTACGACCTGAGCCTTCGAATTCAACCTCTCTCTCCTCTGTATGTGTAGCAAGATTTTATAATTATTCTGACGTTCCTGACACTTTTGGCACAGGTTCACCACGAGAACATCATCCGACTCCTATGCACATACGTGACGCCATTGAAAGTTTTCATCGTCACAGAGCTTGCCTCGGGTGGTGAGTTGCTCGAGAGGGTTGTTGAAAACGGAAACTTTTCTGAGTCCGATGCACGCAGCGTGATTTATCAAGTTTTGAAAGGCATGGAGTATCTCCACAGCAAGAATATCGTCCATCGGGATCTGAAGCTCGAAAATATCTTATTGTCAGATGGAAGTTCGAGTGCTATAGTTAAGATCGCTGACTTTGGACTCGCTCGTTTCTTTGCAGACGATAGCCAACTGCGGACTATTTGCGGATCTCCACTCTATGTCGCGCCAGAGATTCTTGACATCGGGGCAAACATGGAAACATATACCCCCGCGGTGGATATGTGGAGTATAGGGGTTATGCTATATATTCTTCTCTCAGGAAATTCACCATTCGAAAATGAGGACGAGCAGTCTCTGTTTCAGATGATACGCTTGGGCGAATACTCGATGGACGATCACCTTTGGGATCACGTCAGTGATGAAGCAAAGGACTGTGTTCAACGCTTGTTGACGGTCAATACCAGTGTAAGGATGACTATCACCCAGGCTTTGGAACATCCTTGGGTTTTGTGCTCGACGAAAAGCAAAGACACAACGCTCTCGGACACGCTTTCGTCTGTGAAGCGTACGCGACTAGCGGGGCACCTCGAAAGTTTCCGAATGGTGCAGGACGAGTTGCGTTTCGCTCTCCGAAATTCCAACAACCCTTGACTCATCATGAAACCACACGCGCTGGTAGATATGGTGAGGCACGCATGAATAAAACTAGCTACTAGCATAGGATTTAGTATTTAAATAAGAAAATCGAACAGTCTAACATCTCCGGATCCTTCTCTGCCATTGATCGATACGTCCACGACAACACTGTTGTGCTCGTGAGACGGAGTGACACATAAAATTTCTTGCTCGCTGATGAGGGCAGCTCGAACCATCAAGGTGCCGAGTTTGCAGCTAAGATCACGACTATTACTGAAATGAGTACCATGCAGATGCAACCTTGTTCCACCTCTTGACGGCCCTCTCTCTGGAACAAGACGTTCAAGATAAGGAAAATCAAAATATCTGTACATCTGCTCAATCCCCATCTTCGAGCCCCGTGACTGCGCACGCATAGTCTTTTCGGTTGAGGTGTCATCGACGAAACTTGCCGAAAGCGAAGGGACAGCAGGCACCTCACATGTTATGACCGCTGTTGAAATCGTGTGAGCAGGCTTGGTAGAGTGGGCGAACATGCAATGATGCGCATTAAAATCGTGCGACATCATGTTTTCCCCGACAATCTGAATCAAGGAACCACCACTACTCGCAGCTGAATCGGGAATAATTTCATGAAACACCGGAGCATCCCGAACTTCGATCTGAATGTTTGTGAGGAAAGTTGAACGCATTGGTTTCGACTTGCTGACAATAACAGCTGCAAATCCAACAGTCGAAGAATGCTCCACACAAAAGGAGTTAGTATGATCATTGAAGACCACATATCTTGCATTGAGGAGTGTACTTTCCACCATCAAGCTCTTCATTGAACACGGCTGAACGTCTGTCTGACTTGCATGAGTTGACAGAGCGCCAACGGCAGAATCAGGCAAACCATTAAACAGAAAAAAACTTGAATAAGAGTTTGAAGTAGAGCTCACAACTGCTGCAAATGAACAAGGTCCGAGGAGCCGCGCAGGAGAAGCGCATTGAAACGCAGTCTCCATCGCTTCACGTCCAGCTATGGGCCCGACCGTCCCAAATTTGCACTGCCACGGAGTAACCTTTGTTTGGCGCATCGTGATAGACACCAGAGTTCCTCCTTCGTCTGGCCCACCTGCAGGCAGTATGTCTATCACTTCAGAGTGCTCATAGAAAGTAACAACCCCAACATTCATGGATGCTTCACGAGCGCCGACAGAAACCAAAACTTCTCCATCATCATGCTCAGGTAGCTCACATATTACTATGGCAGACGAAACCATCGTGGCAGCAGTTCGAATCGACCCAGACGTGCAAAATAACGTCGCCTTGTCGAAATTGCTTCCTATGACATGGACTGGGTGTTGGCGTCCAGAGTCAACAATCTGCGGAATCACTGCCAACACTGTAGGTGTGCTTACATAGTAGTATTGCACCTGGGCGTTCATGCCGCGATCGCCATCAACTATCGCGGCCTGGAATCCAGAATACTGTGGCGAGGCGTTGCACGCTGACGCCAGGATAGTCCAAGTCATATCAAATGTTGTCAGTTCATGCTGACTTCTTTTGCGCACTGATGTGTCGTATTGAGTGCGTTGTGTGCAGCCACCATGTGCTGAGTCAATCCAATCTTCTTTGATGAGGTCAACCTGCTGCACGTTGCCGATAAGACTCACGCTTGTGGAGTGATATGCATATTTGACATCAGAAGGCGTGCCTGTTGTAACAAGACCATTTGCAATCCCGACAACCACGGTTTCTACTCGATGTGCTGGTGAAATACACTCTGCTAAGGTCGACCCAATCCAGCGCCCACTTATCGGTGTGAAACTTGCGATCCTGCAGCTCAGTTCTGGAACATTATGTAAGAGGTTACTTCTCATGAACAAGCTTGTGCCACCTTCAGCGCTTCCGGAAATGGGATGCACGGACGTGGTAGACACTTCATCCTCATACAGCAGCCGAGCACTCTGTGGATCCAATATCGACGCATGCTCAATCAAACTGGCATAGTCACCGGGTGAACCACTGTTAATCTCCAAGAGAACAATCGCACTCGACACGTAGCTGCCGTAACCTCCCGTCAGGTCCTGGATTAGTTCCTGAGATAAACTGATACCGGCAACCGTCACAGTACCACCCGAAGCTCCAATGACACGGGGGAAGAAGTTCATAATTTTTGGAATTCTGGAAAATTCCGACGAACCGTCCCTGGTCTCGCTTCTCCCACGGCTAGGGTCAAGGAACGCGATTTCAGGAGTCATAAATGATGGAGTATGTTGATCAGTTGTCATCTCATCATCGTGGTACGTAACGGTCTGACCCTCGTCTCCATATCTGCAGGGTGTCATGTAAATGCGTGCATTTGTTGTTCCAGATTGATGTGCAGGGGTTACAACCTCGAGTTCACGACTTGACTTCAACCTTGAAGAAATGGGTCTGAAAGATGCAATTGAAATTCTCAAAGCGGAGCGAAGCACAGAAACATCTTCATTCACAGAAAGGACCATATTTGCACCACCATGCGAAGATCCACGATCAGGCTCAATGCTCGTAGCATGGATAGGTGCAACCAATATAAGATCGGCATGATGATCTGTGGAAGCAAAATTTGCAAGCGTCGCGGCGATGGTAACTGATTGCTGTCCCGCCAAAGTTGGAGTTTCGCATACGTATAAAACAGTTGAAAGCATGAATCCCGGGACAAATTCGGTCCCAAAAAGACATCCAAGTCCATCAGACACAAAATTGCTGCCAATGAGTGTGATCAATGTCCCTCCATCATGCATTCCATGTGGGGGTGTGAACATATTAAACTGCAATGGATAGACATACTCAAACATAGAATTTTCTGGTGTAGTCTGAACACCGAAAACAGCTGCCCAGTTCACGAATCCAGGAGACTTCGCTGACATCTTCCATTCCGTTTCCTTGGAGTTAAGAAGCACAACGCTATCAAAACTTATTGCTTCGGAAATGGGAACATGTGAGCAGTATTCTCGGTGTGGGGTGGTCACAAATTTCTCGTATGACGGTCCTTTCATAGGAAGTATGGTGAGCATGGCACACTCACTTACATATTTGTAATCAAGCGAATTGTACTCGTAAGTACCACCATGGAAGCCCACCCCCATTTCAACAGTCCCAACCTTGTGTGCCGGCGTCACGCACTCTATCTTCTTCGAGGTTGTACGAGTGGTAGTTATAGGTGAGATTGAGCCAAATTTGCACGTGATGGAATCCTGTATTTGATCGAACGCCCCAACAACGCCAACATTGTTGCCACCTGACACTAAACCGCTTGTTTGTTGCAAGTAATGCGGTGTGATATCAGCCACATCAAACACAATGTCAGAGCCGTCGATGGCAAATTTTCTTGGTTCAAGGTCAATATCAGCCTTTGTCGAGAGAATCGGAGACGTGCACGTGAGAACATGTGACGACTGTCTGTGACAAATAATATTGTTTTCAGCACCAGAACCGTTTAATTGTTCGGTGAAATCTCTGCCAAACAGGAGGAAGTTATGTGGGGAAGTAGATAACAGCCTTAGCGGGAAGGCATGCGTAATTTCAGGCTGCACACCAAAGTATAGTTCGACCGAGAAGTAATCACAGATACGAATCGAGTGAAAGCCTACATCAATAGCAGCCTGAAGGTGAGATTCTACTAAGCAGGCTTCATTGGCAAGCGTAGTCGAACTATATTCAATAATTTTTGAAGATGGCATACTTGAGGAGAAAAGACGCGAAAGGAGCTCGGAGTTGAACGCGAATGTCTCAACCGTAAAGAGTGGGCCATCCAAATGAACATGAGAAAAGAAGAGTCCAATACACCGCACAGATGATATCGCGCTATCAAGATACAAGCAGAAAGAAGACGATGACACGTGACGAGCAGGAGAAGCGCATTGAAACGCAGTCTCCATCGCTTCACGTCCAGCTATGGGCCCGACCGTCCCAAATTTGCACTGCCACGGAGTAACCTTTGTTTGGCGCATCGTGATAGACACCAGAGTTCCTCCTTCGTCTGGCCCACCTGCAGGCAGTATGTCTATCACTTCAGAGTGCTCATAGAAAGTAACAACCCCAACATTCATGGATGCTTCACGAGCGCCGACAGAAACCAAAACTTCTCCATCATCATGCTCAGGTAGCTCACATATTACTATGGCAGACGAAACCATCGTGGCAGCAGTTCGAATCGACCCAGACGTGCAAAATAACGTCGCCTTGTCGAAATTGCTTCCTATGACATGGACTGGGTGTTGGCGTCCAGAGTCAACAATCTGCGGAATCACTGCCAACACTGTAGGTGTGCTTACATAGTAGTATTGCACCTGGGCGTTCATGCCGCGATCGCCATCAACTATCGCGGCCTGGAATCCAGAATACTGTGGCGAGGCGTTGCACGCTGACGCCAGGATAGTCCAAGTCATATCAAATGTTGTCAGTTCATGCTGACTTCTTTTGCGCACTGATGTGTCGTATTGAGTGCGTTGTGTGCAGCCACCATGTGCTGAGTCAATCCAATCTTCTTTGATGAGGTCAACCTGCTGCACGTTGCCGATAAGACTCACGCTTGTGGAGTGATATGCATATTTGACATCAGAAGGCGTGCCTGTTGTAACAAGACCATTTGCAATCCCGACAACCACGGTTTCTACTCGATGTGCTGGTGAAATACACTCTGCTAAGGTCGACCCAATCCAGCGCCCACTTATCGGTGTGAAACTTGCGATCCTGCAGCTCAGTTCTGGAACATTATGTAAGAGGTTACTTCTCATGAACAAGCTTGTGCCACCTTCAGCGCTTCCGGAAATGGGATGCACGGACGTGGTAGACACTTCATCCTCATACAGCAGCCGAGCACTCTGTGGATCCAATATCGACGCATGCTCAATCAAACTGGCATAGTCACCGGGTGAACCACTGTTAATCTCCAAGAGAACAATCGCACTCGACACGTAGCTGCCGTAACCTCCCGTCAGGTCCTGGATTAGTTCCTGAGATAAACTGATACCGGCAACCGTCACAGTACCACCCGAAGCTCCAATGACACGGGGGAAGAAGTTCATAATTTTTGGAATTCTGGAAAATTCTGACGAGGAAGTGCTTTTATGCGTTTGCATACGTTCACTCAGACCGTCATGATATGGATCATGTACGTAGTCAAACGTCATCTGACGTTCTCGATCAGAATATATCGATATGAACGCCTTACCCTTGTGCTTAGCTGGGGTGACGCACTCTAGCTGGGAAGAAGAAACCCATCGAACATTAAAAATTCTTATGTTTGACAGTTTACACTCCTGCACCGTTTCAGAGTTGAAGGTACCGGTCAATTGCAAGAGCGTTCCACCAGCAGTCGAGCCTGATTCTGGTGTTGCACCAAGTAGCACAGAGTGAGGTGTCACATCAATCGAATGTCCTGCGCCTTCGATGACGCGGTTCCCAGCCAACGTCTTCCCAACGTTTACGATCCAGCTCGCACCTAACTCGTGGTATGCCGGAGATTCACAGACAGCCAGTACAGAAGAGACGTAGTGACTTCGCACAAAGAAAGCGTTGAACTGGCAGAATGTTTGAGTGGTCAAGCTGTTACCGAAAAAGGAGTGAATGACTCCACCATGTCTTAAAGCTTTCGCAGGATATACACTATATACGCTGGGTTGAACATTTCTGTCATCGACGTGCAGCGTTCCCATACTGTTCGTGAAGTCCGAATGTTCTTCAAATCGGTCGAGTACATTTTCTTGCGTTCTCCATTCCACAGAAACTGGTAACTGATACAAATAATCACGCGAAATGCACCTTGTGGAATCCCATTCGATGTCCTCAACAGCGGTGAAATCAACCTGGTTGAACGACACAAGCAGAGTAGGACATTTGCTTGCAATAAACGGAAGTTTGCAGCTTAGACGTGATGAAGAAAGAACCGTGCCACGAACGACGAGGGTTCCAACCTTGCACCACGCATTTCTCAGGTGGATATCGAAACCTTGCCCTTCTATCACGATCTCGTCGGTTCCTGTATTTCGAAGGTGAATAACCGATCGTGCGCCCTTCACTCTAGCTCCATCGATAACAAGGTCATGCATGTCTGAAAGAGAAGACTGTTGTCGAGAAGCGATGATGGACAAATATATTGAGTCGCGCAAGTTTTGTTCTTGCACAGCCAGGGTCTCGCAAACCAATAATGCTGATGAGCTGACCGCAGCCATCACTGCAACCTCTTGCAATCCTGTACTGCATAAGAGCCCGTCTCGAAAACCAGCTCCTTGTACTGTAATAAGAGTGCCACCTGAAGGGTTCAACTGCCTAGGAAACACATCATTTATTGTGGCCTCCATATGTTCAAAAATGAGCCCACTGCTTGTGAAGTCTCTACCGTTATGGGTTATCTCCAGGCTATAAAATCCGCTCGCTTGCTGCGGAACTTGACATCGAACGAGCGAGTGGACCCCAACGAGGCTTGTATTATACTCCGCAGAGACCAAATGTCGGCCAATCCTGTAGCCGTTTTGAGGGAGCAACAATAAGACACCCAATCATGTCAGTAACTGAAAAAAGAAACGAGTCGGGATTCAAGGAGTTGATGATCGATCAACCTCACGCACCTGCAATACATCCTTGTTGAAGTCATCATGTCGGCACCGCTTACGGTGACAACTGAGTTTGTAGTCGCGTATGCGGGATACAGCTCCATTTCTCTTGGCGCTGCTGCAACGGAAGCGCTCTGCACTGCCAGCAACAACAGTAGTGCAAGTTTTGACATCGCCGCGACACGGAAGCCAAAACTTGAACAAACAAACGCCGTCGACTGCGGAGAAAGTGGACTCGTTCTACGGCGTTCTATTGAATAAGGTAGCCACCTTCCAGCACATGGTACGACGATACTTTTCCACGGGCATTTTAAAGCCCCCACGTCCTCGTGGTATAACCTCGTTCTTTGGCATCGTTCGATTACGTGCCGTGCGTGTTTTATTTTGCTTGTTGTTGACCACGCACCGTACTGCCACGCACGCCGCACTCACGTACGGACGCAATGTAAAAAATTAATGTTTTTCTGATCGAACATACATACAACTACATACATACTACGTACATAATAGCTACGAAAGTATCTACACGTAACAGTAATAATAATATCAACTAACGACCACGCACGCACGTCGTCGGTCGTCGTGCGTCGAGGGATTTTTCAATAAAAAATCGCCCGCTGCTGCTGTTCGGGATTTCGTTCGCCTACCGCGCATTCCACAGCGCTCAAGCCGCCATTCCACAGCGCTCAAGCCGCCATTCCACAGCGCTCAAGCCGCTATTTCGATACAACATCAAAGAGGGACCTACGCTACGGTGTATGCCGCCCGATAAAATGTTCGACGGGGGTCCAACGACGCGGAATGATCCTCCTGTCAATACTCCAGAAACACCACTAGCGGTACCGAACTCAGGAGACGACGCGAGGGACATCCAACTGAAAGGCCCTTCTGTGCGAGGGGTGAGCACGGCCGCTGCTCCCTTTCTTCCTCCAAATCTCGTCAAGGTGCAAGATCAGCAGCCAAACGCTGGAGCTGCCCCTTTCATTCCCGCTGTTTCTATCAAGGCGAACGCTACGCCCTTTGTCCCCGGAGCTTCCTCTGGAAAACCACCGGCGGGATCGTCAAGCTCTGGGGACATACAACTTCCAAGTGACGATGACTTCACTCTTGGTCTCACAGACATGTCCGCGGTTTCAAGGGGCGATGGTGCCCCTCTAACTCTCGGTTTGGCTTCTCAAAACGATATCAACGTGAACATTCGAGGCACTTCTCCCTACAACATGCAACACACCACTGCTGGTTCTGGGAAGGTTGGGGGAGGCCAGCATTCTTCGTACGTACGTCGCGAGCCCAACCATCCTCGTTTACCTTCCGGGATGTCAGGTCAGACGCTTCTGTCTGCGCGATTTGCATCTGAGCAACTTCACGCAGAACTAAAGCACAGGACGTTTCTTGAGCAGGCTCAAATGGATCCAGCGAGTGAAGGTGCCACAGACCTGCCTCGGGTACGTTTGCGTTCGAGCCCGCGTCATCATATATTTCTCATCATTTCTTATTGACTTCCCTTTCTTCACACCATAACAGGTGCTGAATCATTATCACTCGCTTGTCCCACTTGAAGATCTCGTAAGAGGAGAAGTCTCACCCGTGCTCGGACTTCGTTCTGACGCGATGAAAGGTGTAAGCTCGATCGATGGTAAAGCACATGTACTTCGTCGTCTGGACCATAATCGTTTGGTCCCAAATTCCGAACTAGTTGCCGCGGCGCAGGAAACAGTGAATAGATGGGTTCCCTTTCGTGGGCATCCACATGTCGCCGCACTTTGTGGAACATTCGTGAGCGCTGACATGCGGGATACGCCGTCGCTATATTTCGCACACACTTATTATCCCGGTGCGTCGACCCTAGAAGCAACACACTGTGGCGACAAAGAGGGTAGTGTGCCTGCGTCAGAAGCTGAACTCTGGAACTATGCGTCACAGCTTTGTTGCGCCCTTCGTGCTGTACATGGTGCAGGACTCGCTGTTGGGGGAGCAATTGCGCTGTCTCCCAGTAAAATTATACGGTGTCCATGCGCATCATTTTCCAGTGCACGCACAAACTTTTCATCGCGCGTAAGACTGTCAGCGATTGGGGTCGCCGACGTCTTGCGCCCAGATTTGGTCGGTCTTGTCTCAAGTGAAGGGCATGGGGTGGGTTTAGCTCAGAAAGATGATCTTCGGGCGGTAGGCAACTTACTGGCTCAGCTTGCATGTGGTCAAAATCAGGCGCAAGTGATTGATCACGTCACATCTGCTAGGCGCAGATGTTCTCAGCCATTGTGGCATCTTATCTCAGGACTTGCCTCTGGTGCGATCTCCGACTGTGCCACGTTTACGCAACTCGTTGCTCCAGTTGCGCTTGATTCTATTGAGGCAGAACGAGCCGCGAACGACCACTTGGAGTCAGAGCTTGCCAAGGAGCTAGAAAATGGTCGCCTTCTTCGACTGCTTGTCAAACTCGGGTTTGTAAATGAACGCCCAGATGGCGACATGGACACGGAGTGGGCAGAGACTGGAGATAGGTACATCTTAAAGCTTTTCCGCGACTACGTGTTTCATCAGCACAACGATCAAGGTTCTCCAGTGTTGGATTGGGGTCACGTGTTTGAATCTTTGAATAAACTCGACGTCGGTGTTTCAGAGAGAGTCCTGCTACTGTCGCGCGATGAAATGTCGATGCTCGTCGCAAGCTATGCAGATATCAAACGATGTGTAGATGGTGCATATACTGAGCTTTTGCAAAGCTCAAAGGCGTACCACTGATTTATGTTTCACAAAATGCGCAAAAATAAAAAACCTTCTACATATCTCCTCGCTCTATCTCCCTACCTGTTCTAGCAGAAGAGCTACTAGAGCTAGAATAAGTAAGTGCTTTTGTAAACGATATTAAAACTAGAAGACTACGTTGTTGGTGTATCCCACCGCTGCAGTGACGGCTACACAGCCAGTCAAGCCAAGAAATAATGTTATTTGCCGAGGCGCGCGCGCTGAAACTACTTGTGGAAGTGACCAGCTTGCAGCGGAAGAGGTGCTTCGTTGAACACCTGCGCGTGACGATGTCTTGGCCCGTTTATGTCGCGATAGAACTTCTTCAAGCAGAACATCATCTGCAAGCTCATGCGATCTACAGAAAAACTTTTCAGCGCTGACGTTGCTTGTTTGCACACGGGTGCTGGGTTGACTTTTTCTTTCCCGCTGTGGACCTGTCGTACCTGTCGTTCGCTTGCCCAACTCAGAGCCATCAACCCTTGAAAAACTTGAGGTGTCAACGTGCGTACCTCGTCGCTCTCGCCAACGCCTTGCTGCCTCGAATCTCGCTCGCATACCAGGACCATAAACGTCATTGTTTTTATCGTGACAAGAAGTTGCCGAGATATGCAGCATGCATTCGTATGCTTCGCGCAAGTCAGCGAAGGAGCTGCCGTCGAAGTCAGCAGCCCCCGTAGATGTGTCCGGGTGCATCTTTTTTGCCTTCTGTCGATACGCCTTTTTTACTTCCTCCTCGGAGGCATCTAAGGACACTCCAAGAAGAACTGCGCTCCGTGATCGTGAGTCTTGATCATATTTCCAAGTCATGCGATGGTCCTGCGTCTCGTCCTGGGTCGGTTTTGCCGAAGGTGGCGCACGACACAGTGCCTTTTCAGTGCTCCCCAGCAGAACGTTCAACATATCTGATGCGTAGGTTCGTTCGTTAGTTCGAACGTCGTTTACGATTATCTGTTACGGTACTTGTACGACGTTATGGATAGATTTTCATATTTAGACATCGTCATCGCCATCCATTTCCGTCGTCGTCGGCGGTTGTCGTCGCGTAGTGGTCAAAAATAAGTCGCGCGTTGACGACGGACCAAGGTGACAGCACGGGGAGCTTAGGGTGCTGAAAAAAGTTTTGCATGGGCGACCAGCAAGAGCAAGTGGTTTCTGCCGGGGACGATGGGGGCGCTCGACGAGTCGCGTGGTCCGTCCGGGCGTCAACACTCACGGTATCAGCAAATCCCATCAGGATTATTGTGGACGATCTGGTCGGCAAAGAAAATCCAAAACACGAGCTGATATCCCTCGCACAAGGTGATCCGACTGCTTATGGTCACTTAAAGCCACCGGAAGAGGCTGTTGCGGCAGTCATGAGTGCTTTTTCAAGTGGCAATCACAATGGATACACTGCTTCAACCGGCTTAGCTTCCTGCAGAACGGCCATAGCCGCAGCTCACTCCTGTGAAAGACGTCCACCTCTGTGTCGCGATGACGTGTTTGTCACAGTCGGTTGCTCTGAAGCACTGGAACATTGCATAGCAGTCTTGGCAGCACCTGGGTCCAGCATACTGCTTCCGTCTCCCGGGTTTCCACTTTACGAAACAATTTGCCATAGACACGGTATAGTATGCAGATTTTACAGCCTATTACCAGAACAAGGCTGGGAAGCTGATCTGAGTAGTATCCAACGTCTAACAGACGGAACAACGGCTGCGGTGCTGATAAACAATCCTTCAAATCCCTGTGGTGCGGTGTATTCAAGAGAACACCTTCAAGAAATAGTACAATGTGCGGATGAGCTCAAGTTACCCATTATTGCAGACGAAGTGTATGCTGGAATGACATTTGATAAGCGCTTTGTGCCAGTTGCAGAGGTTGCAACAGGTGTGCCAGTGTTTTCAGTCGGTGCCCTGTCAAAGAGATGGTTAGTTCCCGGTTGGCGTCTTGGTTGGGTATGTGTTCACGACGTGAATGATAACTTACATGGATCTGGAGTGCGCGAGGCCATTAACAGTCTTTGTCAGATATCTCTGGGACCGAGTGTTCCTCTCCAAGCAGCCGTTCCCAGCATCTTGTTCAACGACGATAAAAAGTGGCTGGCAGACATCATGGGTTCTTTGAAACTCGCAGCAGCAATTTCTGCAGAGAGAGCATCAAAGATCGAGGGTCTGTCGACTGTGACACCACCTCAAGGAGCGATGTACGTCCTCATCCGAGTGGATCTGAGTGCTTTTAAAGATTGTCCAACGGACGTAAAATTTGCGGAGGAATTACTTGCGGAGGAATCTGTGCTCGTATTGCCTGGAAACTGTTTCAAAGCTCCAGGTTTCGTCCGAATTGTTACAACAGTTCCTGTGTCTGTGCTTCAAACAGCGTGGGATCGTATAGAGACATTTTGTTCGAAGCGCATAATCAAATCGAGAAAAGGCATAGCTTGTGAAGCACGCGCTATGGCACCTGCTCATCCAGTTCACTTTGGACTACCCCGTGTTGCGTCACAAGTCGGTGGCCACGAAGGCCTTCTGCTGCGTCCTCACAAACCTTAACATCATTTTGTGATATGTTTGAGAACGAAAGTGGCGCCGTCAAACTACTACATATGTATCTAGCTATTACTACTAGTAGTCATATTATTATTATGAAGTACAGCAAGAATAAGTAGCTAATAAGCAAGGTCGGTATTATTATTATCAATATTTAAAATCTACAGCGGATATTTCGTTGTCTAAACATTTCAACTTCGTATCTAGATACTAGCTAGCTAGAGGTAGCTACTAGCTAAAGTTACCGACATTACGCTGCATGGTCTCTCATTGATATTCAATCCGTTCTGTCTACATAGATGCTTGTTGATCGTAGACCTCGAACTTGCATATGCAGTCGTATATGCGGCCGTTGAAAAGTCGCTCTGCCAGGCGTGCGTTTTTCAGCATTGCCAGCTTCAGGGTATCACACTGAAACTGAGCAGCGTAATTTGTATGCACAGCACGGCCCATACCCTCAAGAACGATAAGATCTACGCCTTTCGCTGCCTCGCAAAGCTCTTGAGATGTTCGCCTGAAATCAATACAAGGTGACCCGCTCCCGCTGGCACAAACGGTAAGTTTCCCAAATGACGCCTCACTTGACTCGCCACGCAAAGCGCTGGCCAAGATATCACACTTTCCAGCAGCAAGAAGGACAACATCACGTAATTCATCTACCGTGATATCATTTATAGCCGGAAGAGAGTTTGCTACGAGGCAAACGTCTGTGCCGTGCCTTAAAAGTTCTCGGGCAAACGGGATCATTCCAAGTACGACATCGGCGCCGCTGTTATCACAAAACAGCAGTGCTTTGCGATATTTGTGGAAAGTAACGAAACGGCTACCTGTCTTGTCAGATAGGCCGTCGGTCCATGACATCTTCTCGTTGAGCTCATCAAAACAGTCGACTGCCCAGGGTCGCGCTATGGAAGAACGAGCATTCCTGTAAATTTCAAGTATTGTCCCATTTTTGTACAGATCAACGCAGCTCTGGCTGCCCCAATCAAAAATATTCCCAGCGAGCATTCCTTCAACAAGAGCTAAAAGTCGCCTTTCACCTTCCTCCAAAGCGTCAAGCTCTGCGAGTAAATCTGGGAGAACCGCGAGAGCTGCCGCGTTTTCCTGTCGCTTGACATCAAAATAGGCGTCCTTAAATCCGAATGCTCGAAGGCACTCTTCCCGCATCTCAAATAGTCCCGAGAGCCCGATCTTTCCATACGCTGCTGGCTCCTCTCGTAACCGGTCAAGATGAGCAGAGAACACTGATCGAAAAGCTTCCCCTCGTTCGATTGCATCATTTTCAACACTACCAGTATCTGATTTCAGCAAAGCATCAGAAGCGACAGCTTTTTCCACCAAACCGGGGCTCATACCTTGTAGGATGTCGAGCCAGTACTCTCGTTCTTCCCGAGATTCCAACATATCAATGATGTTTGGTTCATAACGATCTGGCCACCGCAACAGAGGGAACAGTTTTAGCGTTGGAACTAGATGAAGCACGCCTACTTGAAGACTTGCTTTGCCGAGAAGCTGATTTTGAGAATAATCATTCGCACTCATAGAAGAGCTGGAGACTTGAGAGTTCTTGGAAGAGGCCTCACAAGTATCATCATAATCACTGACACCCGCGGGCTCAGTGTCACTGGACATAGACCGAACGTGCATCACCATCTTTCGAGTAGCCTCTGCAAGAGAAGCTGCACCAGATCCAACTGTTTTTTCTTCTACATTCTTATCACCGCCCCCAGTGATACCTCCATAGCGTGAGACTGATTGTGATGCTCTCTTCACTGGTGGAATTGAGCATTTTATGAACTTCTCAATCCATGCGCCCTGGAGTGGTGTAGACCGCAGTGCCTGTGCGTCAGCATCCTGGAGAAACGCACCCAGCGCCCCCAGAAAACCTTCGTGCCGGAGAAACATCGCTTTAAGCTCGCCTTTACTCCAGTAGTCAACAGCGAACGATATCGTGTTCATCGTATACGCGTGACCACGAATGAAGTACCCTCCGAAGAATATACGTTTTAGCCCATGTTTCACTGCCGTCATTGTTGCAATATGAGATATGTTATAGCTTATCATGCGCAGCAACGAAAGAGTGATATCTGCTTTGTCGTAGTCTTCAAGTGATCCTTCATCCATCACAACCTGACCGAAGGAGGATGCGATCGTATTACTGGAGAGTCCAACTTTTGCGTAGTCTCTGCCACCATAGATATCACCGACTAGCATGTCCACTTTGCTGTTGTCACCGCCTGCACTACACGCAAGCATTTGGTCAAAATCTTTGAGTCCAGTCAACAGACGACACAAGCCCCAGAAAGTCCCGCCACCGATGTTTGTACCACCCACACGTTCAAAACCGTCTCTGTCAACCTTGATAATGCTGACACCCGAGCCGATATTTACGAGGAGATATGGGAATAAATCGTCTCCTCCCTGTTGTCCATCCTTGTGTACTACGAAGTCTTTCTTGCCCTCAGTAAATGTGAAAGCCTCGTCGCGAATAGTCTGCAGTAGGAAGTTCGCACCTGCAACTGCACACTTCATTTCGTCTTCCTTCTGCAGTTGGATGCCAAATCTCTCTTGGAATAGCTTAGAATTTTTGAAAGCGCCACCTCCCGTGGCCTTAACAACAGCTTTCCCACCCTCAGTGCCAAGGTGAAGCTGTTTCTGTTCAATAAATCTGACGCACTGATCCATTTTGGAGGCCTCGAACTTACGAAAGTGCAGCCTTCCTCCTCCAAGAAGAGGAGAAGAGAACGGGGACATACCAGCGACGTTCTCGGTGTCTGGTGAGAAATAAACGATTTTCACGAGTGAACCCCCCATGTCCATGGCAAAATGTCGTACTTCTGAAGATTGAGAAGGCAGGGAGATGGAGGGCACTCCGTCTCTCTTCGAGGAAACCTCTTGGTCCTTACCAGCATCTTCCTGAGCGACGTCAGAAGAGGCGATTGCGGCGCCCGTGAGGTCGAGAACTTTGCAGAACGACGAAGTTGTCCCATCTATGTTCAGGTCAGCAGCCATATAGACGCAACAAGTACGCCAGAAGGATGAATCCTCTACCTTGCGGGCACGCGAGGAGAAGTACGCGTAGGCAAGGATATGCAGCCGTTAAAAGCTGGTGGAATATACCTGCCTTGCACAACGAGAACGAAATCCCTAAAATCGCCCTAAAATGTAAAATCCTAAAACCCAAAATACATGTATGAGCACCCGTTGCGTTCTCATAATATCTGGCTAGCTGCGAAAGTAGCTAGCTACTAGAGCTAGAGCTGCTTGCTAGCTAGTAGCCAGTACGTAGAATATGTAGTAGTAGCTCTCTATTATTATTATTATTGGATATGTGGTGCCTTTATTTATTATCTGCATTCAAATAAATGCATATGTATGTACATAATAATATCGATCATCTCATATAAAAATATGCAGCATGCATGCATGCTGCCTGCCGGTTTATTTATTTGCCTCTGGCTTGACTTCATTATTATTGTCTTGCTCGGGACGTGGCCCGTGGCCCTGTTCGACCTTTTGAGGAAGAAGGGTTTCCGGAGGCTAATGCTCAGGCTATTCCATACCCAGTGTGCGGTGGCGGCTTCGGCAAGATGTCGTTTCTCTCGGTCATACCGTATTCCTGCACACCAACCAGCCCGAGCTCGACACTTTTGTCGTCCGAACGTCGCTATTCGCGCGATGTCGATCGTCTCTTCACACGAACGAAGAAGCGGGGTCACGCTCTGCGTCGAGGGAAACATTTCTGCTGGGAAGTCGACATTCCTCTCCGATATCATAGAGGGTTCTAAAATTCTTAAGGTGCGTTTTCCATACCGCCCTGTGGCATTCTCTTGAAACGCGCTCACCGTGAATTCTATGTTCTTTTTCCCCAAAACAAAATCTAAATCTTTGAGCAGGACTCTGGCACAGACATAGTGCTGGAACCAGTAGACAAGTGGCAAAATGTGAAAAGTAAATCTGCGGATCTCTGCCTCTCGTGTCAAACATATAACATATTGGACGTCTTCTACGATGCGCCTGAACGCTACGCATACACTTTCCAACACTATGTTTTCATGACGCGGTATTTGCAGGAGATTGAATCACGAAGGGAGAATGTTTCCCTGCGCATCTTGGAGCGAAGCGTGTTCTCTGACAAAATGATATTTGTTGAGTCTGTGCATGAAAACGGATGGATGTCTGACATGGAACTCGCCTTGTTCAATAGCTGGTATGACCCGATGGTCCAAGTATCGCCGAATTTGGTTCCAGAGGGGTTCATTTACCTGCGAACTTCAGCTGCTACCTGCATGCGTCGACTGAAACAACGTGCGCGAGGGGAAGAGACAGGAATCCAACTCGACTATCTTCAAACCCTCCATGAAAAGCATGAAGCTTGGCTCTATCCTCCGGCAACGAGAGAGGACCCCTCTAATGTTACATATGCTGCGGATGACAACGTATTTACTGCGATTAGAGATAAGGTGAGGTTCGTTGACGATGACCGCGTCTCTGCTTTGACCGGTGTTCCCATCTTGGTCTTGGATTATGACGATGACTTTGATGTTTTATCTGACGAGCACGTGAAGCAAAGCTACCAGAAACTCGTCGAGGATTTCGTCAGTTATGTAAGAGAAGGGAGGAATAGACGGTGATCTGAATGAAAATATTTCTTTTGCATCGTCCATATGCTTGCTCTTATTACCCGCTTAATCATCATTTTGTTTAGCTACCTCTGGCTGGATACTAGCCATATCCCAATTTGCAACGCTCCCTGTTCTACTTATGTCTGTACTCAGCGCGGAAATGAAAAGCCGCCGCCTTGAGGAAAGTTTTCCCAAAGCCCATCGCAAAAGCAAACGCGAGGGCAGAACGAGCTCTTCAGCTTGCGTCCTTACCAATTATCGAGTGTCATGCGCATATGCGTCGGAATCAAGGTAAGCGAAATCAATAGCATCATCTATGGACGCAATGAGGTTTCCGGTCGCTGATGAGTTCACGATTTCCTCAGCAAAACTTCGACGCAGAACACTGACAGTGTTTGAAAAGTTTGTTGGTCAGTTCGAAGATTGTGTGTTCAAGGGAAAAAATCGCGTGCCTAAGCGTAGAATAGCAACAGAAAGTTTGAACGTACGTGCATACCTTCGAATGTCATCTATCGTATTCTTGCAGTTGATGAATTGTTCGAAATGCTTACACACAAGGTTTTGCCTTGCCATTGCTTCGTTTGCATGCACTCGAACAATTTTGTTGAGCTCTTCAACAAGTGCCTGCACAAATCAAAGGCTGTCAGAATGCTATGCAATCATCCGAGAGCATCGATAAACTTTCGCGTCACGTCTCATCGCTACGAACCTGGATTGTGGCGTTGGCGTCCTTACAGCTCAAGAAGAGCTTTGGATCTATCTGTGCAGGAATTTCGTTGGAGGTGAAATTAGAACTGTTCATACTTTCGGTTTGTTCGTTTGCAGAGGCAACACGCGTTGACTTCGAGTGCTTTGCCCCTCGACCGACTCTCGTTTCAATGCGTTTCAGGGATACCGCATCCAGCAATAAATTCCTTGTACAATCTTCACCCGCGTTACTTCCCCATGAAGCTCTCTGCTTTTCTGCAGGCTCTGAAGAATAGGTGTGCTGTGCAACGCTTCCCAACCGGGCCTTCAACGCACTTCCATGAAGCAAAAGACACAGCTTTTCAAGACCGAGAGCGACTGTAGCACGCCCGCAGCAGTCCATATTCTTTTCACTGTTGTCATCAAAAGCTTTGCTGGTCGACGCATTCACACTCGCGTCAACTGGGGTTGCGAAGCTCGTCGACAGAAGCGTGTGATGGCTCACGTCAGCTAAGCGATTCGCAGCTTCGCCTGAGCCGAAGTTTCTGATCTCCGCCCAAGTAGAAGGCTCCACCTCTGGGACTTTCAGCTCATCATCATATTCAGAACCGGGGTCACTATCTGATATTGACAAGTCCGAAAGCGACACGACGTCATCATAGTTTGATTCCATCAAGGGCCATCAAGAGCTGACGCAGTCGTGAATGCTTCGGATACTAGCGTCATGCACACACCCCAAGTAAGAAAACGACTCTATATCCTCGCCATAGATATATCTAGCTAGCTAGTAGTAGCTAGATATATATTATGTAAAAACGTTCTAAAAACAACGATCTAATTCGAGGGGGTAGGAAACCTCTATTTTTTCGTATGGCGTCAGTCATAAAATATGTACTATCTAAACACTTAATCGGAAATAAGTAGCTCTAGCTACAATAGCTATTATTACTGATATATATCCAACAACAGCTAATAACGTCATACAGACATTTCCCTCCTAACCCTATCAAATTTGTCTTCAACAAACCTCGCAAAGTCTGGCTCTATCTCTCGCATGCGGACTAGGCCTTCACTTCCTTCGCCGCTCATGAAAGTGTCGTGCTCATCAGCCTCATCAAGGGTGAAAAATACAAGATTATCAAGCACCGCCGGCCGCATTGGATCCCAGCGAGTCAGACACAAGCCCGCTGTGCTTCTCCACATCCCTTTGCTCATTGACCAAGATTTGTCGCGTGCACTTCTCGCATGCCAGATGTCTTTCACGAGGTATACAATATCCTGCAAAGTATTTGTTTGAACGCGTCAGCAGTTATTAATGAGTTTCGTAAGAAGGAATTAAAGACGCGGAGGATGAGAAAATAAACGATATCAAAGAGCAACAGTAGTGTCAGGTTTTGATTTTTACTTACCTCAAGATCCACGCCGAGACAAGCATCCGCACTTCCCTTACTGTCCTCCCGATCGCGTAGACGCTCGAGTTGCGTCTCGTACTGCTGAAGCTGCATTCGGAAAACGGGTTCAGAGTCGAAAGGCTGTTTGGCCAGTGTTGTGACAACGTGGGCCGCGCAAGCCATACCGAAGATGGCTGGCAGCGCCCCGAACACGGGTATAGTTCTTATCCTGAAATTAGGCAATACCTGGTAATCTTTGAGAGACTTTCCATCTTCAGCTTCGACAGGCACAAGGTCGCACCTATGCTTTTCTGTTGACAGAAGTACTGGGATGCCACCATTTATTCCATGGTCTCGCTTGAGGCGATGTCTGACAGCACGCGCGAGGGGGTCAACGACGCTCTCTGCCACATCAACAATCCTAATCCGCGTAGGGTCGCATTTTGAACCTGCTCCTCCACATGCCAGTACAGGAATCTCGCGTCTCACACATGCGGCAAGAAGTTCGACTTTGGTATCGATGTTATCGATACAGTCTACCACGAAATCGGGTTCACCCCCTAGAAGCTCTTCTTCTGCTTCCTTCCGATACATCGCCGTGCAAACTTCGAGAGAAGCTTCTGGATATATGCGAGCGAAGTGAGCCGCGAGACATTCTGCCTTTGATCTACCGACGTCTTCCCGAGTTGCCACTGCGTGTCGATTCAGGGATGAAAGAGAAACCTGGTCAAAATCCACGAGCCGCAGGCGTGAGACACCTGAGCGAAGCAACATGTGTGCACAGTGACTTCCAACACCTCCTAAGCCGACGACGATGATAAAAGCGCGCGCTACCCGTTGTTGACCCTTTTCGCCAAAGAACTGGATGTTCCGGGTGAAGTGCTCTCTGACAATCTCGTCATCCATATGGTTGAAAGTGGACACTTGCCTATCGCTAGTCGAAGTCGTCTTTGCAAGGCCAACCTCATTCCGAGCGGCGGCGGCGGCGGCAGCGGCCTCAGCGTCTCTATGATGAAACAACGTACATGAAACGCATGCTCCTGCTATTCCCCCGGCAACGAACGCGGCGACGAACCTCGAATCCATACCGTCGCCTCGATGAGAATATGACGAGGTACACGCCGGCGAGGGAGATAGATGTCTCTTTTGACACTTCAACTTTATTATGGAGTTTCATTCTGGGGGTTCTACAATATCTTGAAGTCTTGTTGAAAAATTATTAGGCATTGTTTCACATTTATTTTGCAACTAAATAAACAAACCCCTAATGTGTAAGGGCAGCGAGCGAGTCTGCCGGCCATACGAATAAGCGCGCGCACACACAAGCCAGCCTCCAGTCATAATATTGCTAGTAGTCTATTACGCATCATGACGCTCTGCGTCCTGGCAGGGTGCGTGATAGTACCTTACCACGGGTCGGTGGAGGCCGTTGCCTGAGACGATTTCTTTCCACTGTAGTTCGAAAAATTGAAAGCAAGTGAATGGCTTTTACGGTCACCGAAGTTCACCTACGTGACGCGTACCAAGGGACACGATCTCACGACGAGCGCGAAGTGTCAAAGCCAAGATGTAACCGAAAAACTTCACCGGCTGCCTCAAAATTGGGTCTTAAGTCTGCAGACACAAGTCTTCCGACGTCGACGTTTTTCCTATGGCGTCAGTCGTTCGAACCGTGCTCTGGAAGATCTTACTATCATCGGTGGAACTTGCAGGAGAGTCTGTCAACACCGCCTCGTACCGGGTTCGTCCCGCTGATACGTCGCCCCGCCGATTCTCTGAAGGCACAGAACTCCATGCCGCACTCTGTACCGCATGAAAAGTACTGGTCTCAGAGACGAAGACTTTTCTCTCTGTTCGACCACGGTGTTCAGCTAGACTCTGAGTCATGGTTTTCCGTCACCCCAGAGTGTGTCGCTCATCATCAAGCTTGGCGGTGTATGAAAACGCTTCGCAGTGAAGAACGTCTACGGAATACCAATGGACACGAGCCTCTTGTTATTTTTGATGCTTTCAGTGGAGTCGGAGGAAATACAATTGCGTTCGCGCGTCACTTGAACGTTCACGTGTTCGCCTGTGACACAAATGAAAAGCGCATCAATATGGCTTCACACAATACTAGGATATATAACGTAAGTACAGCCGTTTCCTTTCTTCACAACGATGCTCTTGAGGTTATGAACGAAGCCATATTAAAAGGAGACCGCTCTCCATTTTCAACGCGAAAAGTTGACATGATTTTTCTTTCACCGCCCTGGGGTGGACCAGAATATCGTAACGCCGAAATCTTCGACCTCAGTACTGTTTGGGTGTCTGGGGTCACTCTGATACATGTCCTGAAGACCGCGATGAAAATGTGCCGAAACGTTGCCTTCTTTTTACCGCGAAATACGAATTTGCAGTCACTCGCAGCGCAGTTGAGAGTTCCATTCAAGGTGGAGCGAGAATTCGTGAACGGCAAAGATAAAAGCATGACGCTGTACTTTGGGAAACTAGCTGAGGATTAAGTCAATTTGCTACGCGTGGTGCACTCAAACGCTGACGCTACTCCTGATGAACACGGGTAGCTTCATGAGCGGAGCCTCAACCTCGACCCAACAACGTCCGGCAATATTTTCTTGTCCTTTGTATTCGGACCACACGCCGGCAGGTAAATACACTCTACGGTTCCTTGCACCCTTCACGACAACTGGGGCGACCAAGACATCGTCACCGATCAAGAATTGGTCGTCGATGTTGAATGTTTCTTTATCAAGCGGATCAAGCCACCATAGCGGTCGACAGATAGGTGTCAGATTTGCGGCGGCGTTCTCAAAGAGGTCGTTGATCCGAGGTAAAAGGACATCGTCCCTCATGGCGTCCGCGATTTTGCAAGCATCTGATGCTTCATCACTTACTTCCCACGGAGGAATTGACCACTGAACGGCAGGCATGAGAGCTGAAACCTGTGCCCATCGAACCATGAGTTCTGTATCTGGGAACTGGCCCCAGTACGCGTTGCCACCAATCATGTCAGGTAGACAAAAAGGGTATCCCAACACTGACGAGGTGAGAAGGGCAGGAATAAGTGACTGCAGTCCGTTATCGACGCCCCATACCGTGTCTCGATCACCCATCCGAACCAATCCACGATACTCCGTTGTTCCCATCGCACTTCGCACCTCAGATATGCTGAACTGAGATACCACACGGTTCACCCAGAGTTGCGTGTATTCTCCGGGATATTTTAGCGGGCGGCTTGTCACCGCCCCGCGGGGAAGAAAGCAGGGTTCGCCGGCATCAAACTTGAAACCATCGAGCCCAGCTCTCTGTTGAAGCGTCTTTAAACGTGCAACAAACCAATGCACCGCGGCATCACTCGTGAGATCGATTGCACGAACTGGCTGTGTTCCCCACCATCGAAGTTGGCCAGACTGCAACCTTCCTCCCCCACCACCACCAGCCCAATGGCCAGGAGGCCAGTCGTATTGATCAACAAGAACCTTCACGGCAGATCCGAGTCTTTCACCAGGGCCGCCAACGGAAACTTCGCGGACAAGAGACGGAGGATCACCACCTTCAACAAGGTGCCCAAGTCGTCGCGCCTCTGCACATGCTGCGGAACCCTCTTGCAAGAAGGGCATGACCCACACAGTCACCAGAAATCCTTCTTTGTGAAGCTGTTCAATCATACCTTTTGGGTCAGGGAACTTTACACTATCAAACTCGAGATCTCCATACCGTGACTGCCACCTGTCATCAATTTCTAGTACACCTGGGCGATAACCATTGTCGATCACAGCTTTTCCTAGTGCGAGCACGTCAGCCTGCACTACATCAGCGTGCGAAGTAGCCCACGTGGTCCAAGTTGAACGGTTAAATACGACGGAGGGTGGGGCCACTTGTGGACTTGGGAGAGATTTGAGTGCAGAGAGCGTAGCCGTACGCACGTCTAAAGATGCAGCAATTGCAATGCGAAGCACACAACGATCATCGAGGGGATCAATGTGTCGCTGTCCCCCGTTCGTTGCATCAACGACTTTTCCTTCATTGAAAGCCCTCCGCTGCATTCGTGCCGATTCAGGTGTTCCAATCGCTTGCCAGGGATGCAACACACGATCATCTTCCCATGTGCTTCGGGCCTGTATCCTGAGCTTCCCATCTCCATTGTTAGGAACCTTTTGGTTACCGGAGGCCACTCCGTCCTCATATGGCAAAGCTTCTTGCGTGAGGTGTTGAATTCCAACACCAAAGTATCGTGGATCAACTCGTGATCGTTGCAGCACCGGTGCGTTAAGTCCAGCGTGAAGCATTGGAGTTGTTGGGTCAACAGCGACTAATGTGCCGCGACTGCTGACCCAGTGAGCACCGACCACAGAGCCCAATCCGTTTGGCCCGTGATCGAATGGATACATAGGACCAATTTCCCACTGTGTTCTATCCAGAGGCCACAGTTGTCGAAGCAGGTGTGCCCCTCCGTACCAGCGACCGCCGCTTTGTAAGTCAACGCTCATCTCTGCCAGCTCCATGTTACCATGGATGTCAACCTTCGATGGAACAGAAATTTCGAGGAAAAATCCTTCTTCTAAACCAGCAGCCCAGGTAAATAAGTGACGACTATCATCTACAGATTTGTCGCCCGAAGCCGGCCATACCACAAGCTGAGTGCCTCCGGGCCATTGAAGGGCGAGTGAGGCTCCAGGAGAAGTTTCGCTTGGTGGTAAGAGACTTGCCTTTGCTTTACTTGCAGAGTGAGGCAATGTTACGTCGAAAGACTGAGGAGATGCATGTCCATTACCCCAAAGTTCCAGCGTGCCATCAGATCTGACAACTAACGTCGAGAGACCCGCCGACAGGACCCATTCTTCTGGACGCTCTCCTGGTTCGTCTGTTGTGGCGAGTGCTTCACGAGTCGCTAAACCTTGCGTCGTCGGCAGGACGGTAGCGCTTACGAAAGCAACGCCTGTTCTCCTCATTACCTGACGTCTATTTATCTGCTTCGCATCTTTCTCATGGGATGCACAGCACGCTTCTTCGTGCTGCTCCACAGAAGAACTTGCAGGGTTGCCTAAACCTTCTCGCGCAAAAATACGCGATGACGAAGGGGAAGTTGAAAGCCCTCGACGACATCGCTTCCAAGCGAACGCGCTCGAGCAAACAGTAACCCCCCCTAAGCCAGCATTCATTGCTAGCAGCGATCCTCGTGGTAATCAACTTCGAGTTTCACCCTCCTCAGCGTGCTTCGAGTGTGAGGGAAGCATGTGTCCTTCCTCGGCTGTGCTGTGCGTATATATGACAACCACTAGTAGAGCTATTATAGCTAGCTAGCTAGCTTGGTTATTATTATCGCATCGGCGTGATATTACTTGTTATCTACTTGGTCGATCATTATTATTTTGCATATTTAATGACATTTATTAATAATAATATTCAAGTGTTAAATCAGTCCCTCGCTCGCTCCCTCCCCAGTCCTCCTTTGGCGAGTTCTTTTCCGCTTCATCGCAGCGGTACAAAACAGAACGTAGTCGTTCACTGATACGCTATTCTTGACGGCGCTCAGGGGGACACGTGCAAGAACAAAGATGCCAAATGGTTCTGGCCCGTTCGATGTCGCTATGGACGTCAGCACGATCAACAGGTGTGTCTTTCGCAAGCATCTCAAATCATTCGTTCCGCCGAGAGAACGCAGTGAACTGGGTCTATCCCGTGGTCTTACGTAACATAGAGAAACAACATCTCCTTACTAACTTACATG
>JACLAA010006835.1_pt1 | contig 28165 bp, 15 predicted proteins | sample 8027891 | NCBI WGS metagenome assembly JACLAA01 (sample SAMN15724900, study PRJNA655200) | protist metagenome | isolation source: fluorescence activated cell sorting (FACS) single amplified genomes of... | place: Spain: Blaines Bay Microbial Observatory, Mediterranean Sea | collected 2016-01-19 | reverse complement strand
TCGCTGTTTACTTGGCCAACTCCTCTTCGCCGTCCTTCTTTCTCAAGGCGCCCAATTCCGTCGGGGCCATGGTACCACAGATGGTGGATTTTCCCAAGGCGGCGACGTCGGTGCCGGCTTTCTTGTCTTCTTCAATCTTTTCGCTGATCCATTCAAAGGTCACCTTCAAGCCGTCGGCCAACTTGACGGACGGCGCCCACCCGAGTTTTTCCATGCACAACTCGTTGTTTGAGTTTCTGCCTCTCACGCCTTCCGGACCGGGAATGTGCTTGATCGGCATGTCCGGTTTACCCGCGAATTCGAGAGTCATCTTTTGCATCTCGTTCATGGAAACCATCTCGTCCGAGCCGAGGTTCAACGGTTCGCCAAAGTCAGACTTGGTCAATCTCAAGATACCTTCGACGCAATCGTCGATGTACGTGAACGAACGGGTTTGCTTACCGTCTCCCCACATTTCAATCTCACCTTCAGCCAAGGCGGCTTTACGGCAAAACGCCGCCGGCGCCTTCTCTCTGCCGCCCTTCCACGTCCCGTACGGGCCGTAGATGTTGTGGAATCGACCAATTCTGCATTGCATGCCAAAGTCAGCTTGGTAGTGCTTGTACACTTCCTCCGAGGCCAACTTTTCCAAACCGTACGCGTCTTGCGGTTGCGCCGGCCACGCCGCGGCTTCCTTCAAACCTGCGGACAAGTCCGTCACCAACTGCGCGCTCTCCGGGTAGATGCACGCCGAAGACGCGTAGAAAAATCTCTTCACGCCTTTCACTCTCCCAGCTTCAACCATGTTGAACGAAATCATCATGTTGTTGTAAAAGATAACCGAGTGATTCGATTGAATAAAGCCCATCCCGCCCATATCCGCGGCCAAGTTAAAGCAATGGTCGCATCCTTCCAACACCTTGGCGCAGTTCTCGAACAAACGCAAATCGGAGAGGATAAATTCGTTGCAAAACATTTCTTCCGGCATGTGCTCGTTGCGCTTCCAATCCGCGCCGACCACGTAGTGGCCTTCCTCTTTGAGACGTTTTGCCAGGTGCGAGGCTGTTTAAAGAGGAAAAGATGAGAAAAACGCGCGTCAGTGTTTGTTTTTAAAGATGAATCTGAGGCGCAACGACAGCCGCTGAATTTCCCAACACAATGGGATAATTTTGGTGGATCGCTTTTTCTTCTTTCTCTTCTTCCGGAGCGTGCGTTTACGCATGCGTGCGCAAAGTGCTTTCGAAAGAAGAAGAAACAAAGAGACTCCACTCGCCAAACTTTCGATTTCTTCAAAACCGACGAGAGAATGAGAGAGAGAAGAAAAGAGACGAGAAAAAGAACACACAACGAGAGATCGAATCGTCCGATTACAGGGGCCGCCCCTTTCTCATCTCTCATCATATACTATATACTACTCTAATAAGTCTCACCGATAAACCCGCCGGCTCCGGTGACGCAAATCTTCAGCTTCTCTTGAGGCCAGTACGGCTCGGAGCCGTAGATCCCTCGCAAGGCGTACTTCTCGCCCGCGGCGTTCGATCTTTTCGAATCAGTCATTCTTATAGTAATTGTTTCTTGGTGTCGTAGGATGTGTTTGTTGTGGGGACAGAAAGAGGATAAAAAATTAGTGTTCAGAATGGAACAATTTTCCGACAGCAACAGAGGACAAAAGCAGCAGAGAAAGCACCTCTTTTTCCTTTATTTTGAGAAACTTCACAGAGGCGAGAGAGTTTTTTCATCTTTTTTTAGCTCTTCTTTTTCGATGCATTGCTCTCTTCATTATCTCTCTTTTCTCTCTCTTTTCTCTCTTTTCTCTCTTGTGTGTTTTTGCCTCAAATTCTCTCCACATAACTTTTTGGCGGCGGCTCAAAGCTCCAATCATCATCTTCATCTTTCCTCATTAAAAGTAAACAACAACACGCGCGCGTTTTACTTAGTAAACGTACAGAACAAAAACAGAACACAAAGCAGAAAGCGAGAACTGTTTGACACGAGACGACTTTTATTATAAATGGTGACGACGAGATCTTCTCTCGGGCGTTCTCCCTCGCCTGCTGCAGGAAATGATGCGACGACGAGCAAAAAGAAGAATTCTGATGATGCGATGAATACTAAGGATGATGATGACGACGATGAACAACCGACGTTGGCGGATGTCCTTCCGTTAATTCAAGAGTACTTGAAATCGACCGGTTTGTTCTCGCGAACGGTTGCCGCGCTGAACGCGGAAACGCAACTGAAAAAAGTGAAAACTGCGTTAGAGGAGTGCAAAGAAAGCAGAGTATTAGGCGGAGAAGGCGAGACGCTGATGGAGGTGTGCAAAGCGTTCGTGGAGAGTAAACGAAGTAAAAGAAGTAGAGATGATGATGAGGGCGACGACGAAGGAGCAGCGGCTGCTAAAAAGAAGGCGAAAATTTTAGGAGGCGAAAGTTCGTCGTCGTCGTCCTCGAGCAGCAGCGGCAGTTCTTCTTCGTCTGACTCGGAATCCGCCGAAAAGAAAGAAGAGGCGAAGAAGAAGGAAAGCAGCTCATCTTCGTCTTCGTCTTCGTCTTCTTCTTCTTCTTCCAAGTCTGAGGAGAAAAAGAAAAAAGAGCCGTCACCGAAGTCGTCTTCATCATCTTCGAGCTCGTCGTCGTCTTCCTCGTCTTCCGAGAAGAAAGAAGAAGAAGAAGAAAAGAAGAAAGATTCGTCTTCGAGCGGTTCCAGTTCATCATCTTCGTCCTCCTCGTCTTCGGAGGATAAGAAAAAGGAAGAAGAGAATAAGAAGAAAGATTCATCTTCGTCGTCGTCATCGAGCAGCAGCAGCAGTTCTTCTTCTTCGTCTGACTCGGATAAGCCGGCGGCGACTCCGGCTGCACCGGCGAAGAAAGATTCGTCCTCGTCCTCGTCGTCCTCGAGCAGCAGCTCTTCTTCGTCTGACTCGGATAAGCCGGCGGCGACTCCAGCAGCACCGGTGAAGAAAGATTCTTCGTCGTCGTCGTCCTCGAGCTCGTCCTCGAGCTCTTCGGAATCCGCGGAAAAGAAGAAGGAGGAAAAATCCGAGTCCAAGTCGTCGAGCAGCAGCAGCAGTTCTTCTTCGTCCTCGGAATCCGAAAAGAAAGAAGAGGCGAAGAAGAAGGAAAGCAGCTCATCGTCATCATCTTCTTCATCATCATCATCATCATCATCTTCCAAGTCTGAGGAGGAAAAGAAAAAAGAGCCGTCCAAGTCGTCTTCATCATCTTCGAGCTCGTCGTCGTCTTCCTCGTCTTCCGAGAAGAAAGAAGAAGAAGAAAAGAAGAAAGATTCGTCTTCGAGCTCCTCCTCATCATCGTCGTCGTCGTCTGAATCTGAATCCGAGAAGGCGAAAGAACGGACGCCTGTGAAGAAAGGCTCCTCCTCGAGCAGTTCGTCGTCCAGCTCTTCCTCGTCTTCTGAATCGGAGAAGAAGGAAGAAGAGAAGAAAGAGTCGTCGTCTTCGAGTAGTAGCAGTTCGTCGTCCTCGGAGTCCGAGAAGAAAGAGGAAGAGGAGAAGAAGAAGGACTCGTCATCGTCTTCGTCCTCGTCTTCGTCCAGCAGTAGCAGTAGTAAGAAAGAAGAAGGAGAGAAGAAGAAGGAGAAAGATTCCAGTAGTAGCAGCAGTTCCTCATCATCCTCCTCGTAAGTGTTGTCGCGTTGGTCGAAAAGTCGTAAAACTTTACTGATGGTTTCTCTCTTTCTCCTATCAAATCAAAAACAGCAGCAGCAGCGACGACGACGATGAACCTGCCAAGAAGAAGGCGAAAGCCTCGACGCCAGAACCGGCGAAAGTGTCCGAGAAGGTGCCAGACCCCGCGAAGAAAGCGAAATCGGTCCCCGCGAAGAAAGGTCCGAACCAACCGTTTCAACGCGTGAAGAACGAAGAGTGGTTGGGACAGAAAGGCAGTTGGGACATGACGTACGAAGCGGCGTTCGGGGAGAAAGGCGTCGGGTGGAAAGCGCAGGAGGTTTTAGGGAAAGTTAAAGGCGCGAGGTTTACGCACGAGAAGAATAAGCGGAAACGATCGACGTACAGAGGCGGCTTGATTGACGACACGGCGGTGAATTCGATCAAGTATCCGAGCGATTCGGATTAATTACTATATAGCAATTTAATATTTAATTCTCACATATTACGACGGTATTGATTTCAAATAAACATAGTAATAGTAGCATTAGTAAAAGTACACATTTCAACACGCGCGTGCGCCGGGCTAAGTATTATTATTCAAAATTCTCTCCAAGTATCTCGCTAAATTCAGTTTTCGTTCGACGATTCCGCCTGCTGCGCCGCCGCAAACTTTTTCAACTTTTTCTTCTTCTCTTGCAACTCCGTGCTCATTTGTTCGAGCTCAAAATCTAACTTCCGGTTCATCGCTTTCAAGTATTTAATCTCTTTTTCGTATTCGTACAACTGATTTCTCGCCGCTTCGAGTTCGACTTTACTTCGGTCTAATTCCCAATCCGACGGTTGAGGTCGATAATATCCTCCTCCTCCTCCTCCCATGAGACTCGTACTATCACCACCACCACCGTTTAAAATCACGGTGTTATCATTCACAAAGTCCGTTTTGGTTAAATCAACAGCTCCTGTGACGGAGGACACAGTACCTGTACTTGGCTTGACACCGTTCGTAGTAACCAGGGACGGCTTTTGTTGCTGTATTTGTTGCTGCTGCGCGTTTGACGCGTTTGTCGCGACGCTTGAAATCATTCCTAAACTTGGCGCGATGTTCCCACCGCCGCTCATACCAGCAACGGAAGCATTGTTCGACGATCTCGCCGAAGCAATCGCGGCTAATTGAATCGGTACCACCACCAGCGCGGTCAAAATCGAAATCACCGTCACCACTCTTCCTTCCGTGGTGACCGCTTCAAACGGCTGGCCGATGCCGGTTAACGTCAAAAACGACCAATAAATGGCATCCCCGACGTCGCTAATCTTATCGTTTGACTCGTATTCAATGTCAAAAAACAATTCCGCGCTGATTAAAAACACGCACAAAAATTCCACCAACACCGCCACAATCTTTTCCGTGATTTCTCTGTCCGCCGCTTTTTGTTGTTCCAGCTCGATTTCCCTCGCCGTCTTGCGTCTTCGTCTCCGTCCTCTTCTTCTATTCTTTTCCTCCTCGCCTTCTTTATCTAACAATCTTAACAAACGAAACAATCTAAAAATTCTCAAAGGTCTGTACTGATTGGTCCCAGTCGCAACCATCGCCGCGCCTCCACCAATCCCTAACGTCGAATCGAAAATAAACCCAAACGTCGGCAACAAGGCCAAGAAATCAATCAGCGCCAGCGGTTTCCTCAAATATTGCAAGCTAAAATCCTCCGTCCATAACCGCAAGAAGAACTCAAATAAGAAAATCCCTTGTAAGACGATTTCCCCGTCTGCAATTCTCGAATACGTAAACAAAGGCGCCAATGAATCCGGAAACTGCACCGGCAACACGTCGAACAACTGCAAGCCTTGCTTAATCGCTTGCTCTTCGCACGACTCTAAATACGCCACGATGCCAACGCCGACGGTGCTAAATATGATCCAAAACCCGCTATCGTCCGCATCTTTGAGTAAATCTTTGAACCGTAAGTTCAAAGGTTTCGAGTGCCACTCGATGTTCTCGAAATCCTCTCTGTTCGGGAACTCGTCCCAGTTTTGTTGTTGTGCGTAATTTTCGTCGAACGAGCCCGAGTTGAAAGATCCTCCTTGGGATTGCGAGGAGGAGGACCCTCCAGACGTACCCCCGAACGACGGGCCGTCGCCGCTGCCGGAACCGGACCAGTACGACGCGATAACTTTGTCTCTTTGTCTCTTCTTATTTAATAAAGAAGAAGAATACGAAGAAGAGGCGTTGTTTTTGGCGCACATAATAAAGTCTTGTCGTCGCTTTTTCCAACAATTCTTCTTCGATTGGGGATGAGAATGATTTTCACTCGCATTCTTTATTCTTCTTATTCTTCTCATTGGTGGTAAAAAAGAGGACGACGAGGATGAAAAAGAGCCACCGCACGAAAGAAAAAGCACCATCTTACTCTCTCTTTCTCTCGTCTCGTCTCTTCTCGTCTCTTCTGTTTCGTATACAAACGCGCGTAAATTTTTATAGAGCAGAATGAATATAAAAGAGTTGGATAAAAAGAAGAATAAAAAAGTGCCAAAAAACTGCCAAACAAAATTTTTTGCCTCGAAAAAAGAAAAAAGAAAGAAAGGAAAAAACTCCTGTCTTTTCTTTTTCTCTCTCTTTTCTCTCTTTCTCTCTTTCTCTCTAATTTTTTTTTTCAAAAGGGAGCCGCCAAAAAACAAGGAAGCACTTTCTCTCAATTTTTTGAACTCAAAAGAGCCACAGAATAATAAAAAGTCCTCATCTTTTTCTCACCATCATCTTCTTTATATATCTTCTCTACAGAACAGAACGCAGATAATCATTTCAGAGAAGAAGACGAGTCAAAGAGAAAGCGAGAAAGTAGTATTGAGAGTACTCTTTCTCTGAGATTTTAACAGCATAATGGCGAGTAACGAGGAGGAGACTAATGAATTGCGAATGCTCTTAGACGAGCAAAATCTCCACCCGTTTCTGGAGTTGATTTCAAATCTCACCTCCTCGGAGAACGAAAAACGCGCCAGATGCGAGAAGATCTTCGAACTGTGCAAGACGAAACAGTTAGGTGTAACAGTCAAACAACTTTTACGCGCTTTGAGGAATCCAACAAAAGTACAGGATGAAAAAGCGAGACAAAGCGCGGAAATGAGCGCGGTTTTATTGAGGCGATCGATCGCGAACAGAGAGGGCGAGTTTACCTTGACGGAAGCGAACGGCGTGACGAGTGAAGTGGTTTCGATGGTGAAAACGGAGTTATTAAACGCGTTACGAGAAGATTCGATGAGAACGGACGCGGCGAGCAAATCAATCACGAATAAAACGAGAGACGTGGTGATTGAAGTCGCCGCGCACTCCATCGACGACGAACGGGACGAGTGGCCGGAATTGTTACCGTTTATGTTTTGCGCGATTAGCGGGAACGATGCGTCGGATAAGTTGAAAGAAACGGTTCTGTTTATTTTTGGCGCGCTGTCGAACGTGTTAGGGGAAAGGTTGAAACCGCACTTGGCGACATTGCATTCGATTTTGCAAGCGAGTTTGCAACACGCGAATAACGACGTGAGATTGGCGTCGTTATCGGCGGCGTGTTCGTTCGTAGAGGGATTGAGTTCCACGGAGGAAAGAAACGCGTTTCAGGATTTGTTGCCGCTGATGTTGCAAACGTTAGGGGCAAGTTTACAAAGCGGGGCGGAAGACGACGCGCAAGAAGCGTTGGCGATGTTTATCGAGTTGGCGGAAACCGATCCGAGGTTTGTGAGGAAACATTTGGTGGACATCGTGGAGGCGTTTTTAAGCATCATGGAAAACGAGGAGTACGAAGACGGGACGCGGTCGTTGTCGTGCGAGTTTTTGGTGACGTTAACGGAGGCGAGAGATCGCGCGCCGGGGATGATGCGAAAATTGCCGAATTTCGTCCCGAGATTGTTAAAAGCGTTGTTGGTGTTTTGCTTCGACGTGGAAGACGAACCGGAGTGGCACCAATGCGGCGACGAGGAGAACGACGACGCCGGGAACGGTGATAGGTTTGACGTCGGGAGCGAGTGCTTGGATCGCGTGGCGATCGCGTTAGGACCGAACGCGGTGTTAGGTCACGCGGCGCAGATGGTCCAAGCGCTTTTGAGCGACCCGGATTGGAGAAAGAGACACGCGGCGTTGCACTGCGTCTCGCAAATCGCCGAGGGGTGTCAAAAAGGTATGATGAAAGACGTCATCGGGTCTGCGACGCCGGCGTTGCATTTGGCGAACTCGGATCCGCACCCGAGAGTCAGATGGGCCGCGGTAAACTGTTTAGGTCAGCTGTGTACCGATCTCGGACCGAGATTGCAAAAGAAAGGGCACAAGATGGTGTTGCCGGCGTTGATGGGATGCATGGACGACGCCGCAAATCCTCGCGTGCAAGCGCACGCGTGCGCGGCGACGGTCAATTTCACCGAGAATTGCCCACCCGAGTGTATGGAACCGTACATGGACGATTTGATGACGAAGCTGCTGAGTTTGTTGAGAGCCGGGAACAAAGTCGTCCAAGAATCGGCGCTGACGGCGTTGGCGAGTACGGCGGATACGGCGCAAGAGACGTTTTCGAAATATTACGACCACGTCGTGCCGTTGTTGAAAGAAATTATTGTCAGCGCGAACACGCCAGATTATCGGATGTTGCGGGCGAAAGCGATCGAGTGCGTGACGTTAGTTGGTATGGCGGTTGGGAAGCAACGATTTAGCGGCGACGCGATTGAGGTGATGAACATCATGCAACAATTGCAAGCGAACGGTTTCGACGCGGACGACCAAACGACCAGCTACATGTTGCAAGCGTGGACGAGAGTGTGTAAATGCTTGGGTTCCGATTTTATCCCGTATTTATCGACGGTTATGCCGCCGTTGTTACAATCGGCGCAGTTGAAACCAGACGTGACGGTGGTCAACATCGACGACGCCGACGACCAAAACGAGGACGACGACGAAGACGACGATTTGGAACATTTAGAGTTTGGCGATAAAAGAGTGTCCATTCGAACGAGTATTCTGGAAGAAAAATCGACGGCGTGTTCTATGTTGTGCTGCTACTTGGACGAGTTGAAGGAAGGTTTCTTGCCGTACATTCAGCCGGTGTGCGAAATTATGGTCCCGCTGCTCGAGTTTTATTTCCACGAAGACGTGAGAAGAGCGGCGGTGGCGTCTTTGGCAGATATCATCCGAGCCGCGAAAAGGTGCGTGGAAAAGAGATCTGGGCCGGAATGCACTCTCGATTGGTTGAAGCAAATTATCAACTACGTCGTCCCGCCGTTGATTTCCGCGTTAGGGAAAGAACCCGAGGTGGAGATTCAAGCGGTTATGTTGGAAGCTTTGGCCGAGTGCGCCGGGGAATCAGGCGAACTCGTGAGAGAGTTCATCCCAAAAATGCTCGAAACGTTTGAAGAAATTTTGACGGAGTCGTTAGAGCGACGCGCGGAAAGAAACAAACGCGCGAGTACGGAAGATTTCGACGAAGAAGAGATGGAAGCGTTGGAGGATGAACAAGCCGCCGAAGACGAGGTGTTTGACCAGTTTGCCGAATGCATCGGTACTTTGTTGAAGAGTTTTAAGTCGAACATTTTAGCCGACATCGAACCGTTGTTGCAATCGAAGATTGCGCCGATGTTTGCACCGGAAAGGTCCGCCGAGGAACGACGCATCGCGATTTGCATCTTCGACGACGTGTTCGAACACGCGAGCGAAGGCGGCGCGACGATGAAATATTTACCAGGGTTTGCAGACGCGTGCGTCAGAGGGAGCGCGGATGCGGATTCGGACGTGCGTCAAGCCAGCGTGTATGGGTAAGTTTTTTTTCTGTATAACGAGAGATTCGTCTCTTTTTATCTGTTATTTGTTCTGTTTGTCTTTCGTTTTCTTTTTTGTTTGTTCTACATATCGGGCGCGCGCGCTTATACGTATATAGAAAAAAAACAAGCTTCAACAAAATGCGAGTGACGATACCTATGGATTCCCCTTCTTGATTCACGGGGATGGCCTGCGCTATTCGTACGCGCGATGGATACTCGTGCTGACGATAAATCCGCTTTAACGCCCTGACGCATATTAGTACTGAAAAATTGTTTTTTCGTATTATACGTATTTTGTTGTTTGCTTTTTTTCGCGGAAGAATCGACGACTCTTTTTACGCGACTGACCCACAACGTTTTTGCTTTCCTTTCAAAACAGGCTCGGATTGATGGGTCAAACTATGGGCCAAAACTTCACTCCGTACGTTCCGGGTGCGTTACAAGCGCTCGCTGCGGTCATTCAAGATCCAGCCGCGCGGGAGGACGAAAACATCACGGCGACGGAGAACGCCGTCTCCGCTTTAGGTAAACTCTGCGAACACCAAACGCAAAGCATCGACGCGAAATCAATTTTTCCGTCCTTCTTAGCGTGCTTGCCACTCACCGAAGATGCGATCGAAGCGAGAGCCGTTCACGCGCAGCTCGCGAGATTGTTACAAAACGACATGTATAAATCTTACTTGTTGGGAGAAAACAACGAGAACTTAGCGAGAGCGATTTTGATTTTTGCCGAAGTTATGCCCACGGCATCCAGTAGCGATAAAGTTCGATTGTGCGATCAAGAAACGGCGATGGCAATGAAGAATACTTTAGTACAAATGCAAAGCACAATGCCTGGAGATGCGTTAGCGGCGGCTTTTTCCGCGTTAGATCCGCAAAAACAGGCGGCGTTGCAAGCGTGCATGGCTTAATAACAACCTTTTCATTATATAATATACTATGAGTATATCAATTTTAATAACAATAATAAAGGAATGAATTAATAATAAATAAGTATCTCTGTGTTCTTACCACTACGCGCGGTTGTAAGACTTCTTCGATCGTACCAACCATTCCGGCTTACTCTTCTGTTGCCAATCGAACGAATCGTCCAGCATTTCGGGCTTAAAATCTGGGAGCTCGTGTACCGCTTTCCCGACCGAATTTCGATTCTTATAATCCAACATGTCCGGGTTATCGCAACTCACGCTCACCCCGCACGTGCCGACTTTGATATCTCGATTTCTCGTATCAAACGCAGTCAAGCCGTAATCCATGTTCAAGCGAAGTTTCAGATTTTTATACGGCACGTCGGTCAAGATCGCGATTTGTTTCTTCACTTCCGAGGGCGAATCGTGTTCGCGCAAATCCAAGTCGAGGTGGTTGATTTTCCCGGCAGTACCGTTCGGAGTGTCGAAGTAACACTCGACTCGAGTGAGAACCATGGTAAATGAAGGGTGTTCGTATTTCAAACGCGGGAAAGCCAAACTAAGGCGCAAAGTGTGCGTGTCGTTGTATCGCAAACCAGGGAGATTTTTAAGAGTTTTTTTTGTCTGTTTTTGGAAAAAAATGCGTTACGAATATATTAAGACTTAAAGTACTCGAGATGTGATCGCGGCTTTAATAAAAGACATCTCTCCTGTATTTATCTACAACACGTTTCATCATCCTCTCATCGCTATCAATATCAACGCCATCGCGGCGTTTTCCCTTGCCTCGTCTACCACGATCGGGGTATCTGTTTCTTCTTCTTCTTCTTCTCCTCGTATCTTTCTCTTCTCCTCTTCTTTCGCGACTACCTTCGCGACGAGCGCTTTTGAGGAATTCGCTCGCTCCATCGCCGCGTCTACGATGCAGCACGTGCTCGTGCTCGAGCTGCTTGCCGTTGTCGTTTGTATCATCATGGTCTTCTTTTCCTTCTTCTTCTTCTTCTTCACCTTCTTCTTTTTCTTTTCTTCTTTTATATTTCTTGGTCTCTCCTCTTCTCATTCTTCTCAAGCCTTCGCGGCAATAATCTTACTTTCTGATTTCTTCGGCTGTTTTTCCCAACCGAGCGGTCATCGATCGCTTCGACAGTCCAGCCTTCGCTAAAACTGGGTCGCAGTTTCGACTGAGGAGAAAAGAGAGGAGGAATGAAAACGCGGTCAGACTTTTGCTTTTTAATTGGAAAAACTTCAGATCCCGAATGTCACTTCAATGAACCAATTAGAAAAAAACGAATACGAGCGAAATGTTATAGTATTTACCATCCGTGGCCGCCGTGTTTCTTACACTCGGAACATCCAACCGCGTTGTTGTTCTGTGCGAACTTTTTGATCGCGCGTTGCACGATTTGCTCGGTCGTCATCTGAGAAAGGAGATTGCGCTTTTTCTTCATTTTTTTCAGACAATAAAGTGGAGAAAAAAAAAGGCGTTTTGATGAACAGAAGAAGAGACTTTAACAGAAAGGAGAGAAATGTTATACTTTTCGTTATATATAGTAAAGATCATTACGAGCGCCAACGCCAGCCGCACTTTCGGCGACTGCACGTTTTTTCTCGAGCGCGGAGACCAAGTCTCTCAGCGTCGCGCAGTTGGCGACGTCGGCGACGGTTACGGAGGCGGATTTATCTTCAGAGTTGATCAAGCCGACCAGAATAGGTAATCCGACGGAAACTAAACCAATCTCATCGAACGAATCGTCCAAAGAGATGTCGCTTTCGACACCCGTGAGCGCTTTGACTGCGTTTCGGACTATACTCTCTGGAGTCGCGCTCTCTATCGCGACGGAGCCGGAGACCGATCGGCTCGGCCAGAATATGTTTTGGAAAAAGTTCATCGTTTTCACCCAGAGGAGAATGAGGTGTGCATTCAACGCGCGGTCGATAAATGCGCTAAAGATGGTGACTAAGCCAACGACGAAGAAGAACTCGTACCACGCGACAGGAAGCGGCTGCGGGCTGAACCAGTAGTATTCTTTCGGGTACGCCCACCAAGACCACGCGTCGGAGTTTCCTAAATCGACTTCCTCGGATGTGACGTTATTTCCTGATCGCGTCGCCCACCAGTACCACTGTCCGATGATTTGATGGAAAAGGAAGCACCCGTACGAAGTTGGTGCGAGCGTTTTACTCAGCACGTTGCCTTCGAGAAGTCGACCAGTGATACTACCCCGGGGCACGGCAAGAAGAGCGATCCAAACCGCGAGTAAGGGTGAGTATAAACGCGTAATCATTACCGACCACACGTACCGTTTGATTCCGGTATCCCACAGATGATGCTCGTCCGGGTGCGTTTTCCACATTTTGCCGACCAGGGTCGTCGGGTACGGCCAATCGATGTCAAAAAAATGCGCGAGGTGGAAAGCGAAGAACGCGAGCGTGAGACAATCTGCCATTCTCCCGTAACGTTTTCTATCGTGACTCTCGTTCGGCCTGACCGCGTCGTACCAGAAGTACGCAACCATACCGCTCCCTACAGATGGTACCCAATATGGCGGAAACATCATCGTCGATAAGGCGTATATGTTTTGTAAATTCTTTCCCCAACTCTTGGACGAGCCTAAATCGTCGTAGTCTTGCCAAGAAGGCAAGGCGTAATACACGCCGAGCAAAGCCGCCGTTGCGAATATCAAGAACGTGTATACGAGACCCCATTTAAGTATCGCTTTAGTATCGCCTCGAACGCGACACAAGGCGTTGTGCATCCAAGGGAAAACCACGATTATGAAGTAGTAAACGCCGTTGAACCACGTATAATACATCATCCACGATGACAGGAGCCATAAAGGAAACCATATTTGAAATCCAAACGCAAAAACAAAAATTGTCATGATCAACCACGCGCCGTATGGCATTTCAACAGGACTCGTGTGGCACTGCGCGGCGGCGCCAGAGGCCAGGGTCATAGTCGAATTGTGCGGCTGCCAGCTAAATTCGTCGCTGAACGTATTTGGGCGACAGACAACTAACATGTTGATTAAACCAAACGCGAGCGAAAGTAAATATAACGGCATGAGCGTCTGAAATCTCGAGTTATAAAACGATAGCCACGTTCCTTTACGAACCTCTTTGCCATTGAGCGCCGCCGAGTGCGTAAAGCCGCCGAGGACAAAAAATACCGTCGCTGGAAAGTAAAACGTCGTCGCTTTTGCGGACCACCAATATGGACCGTAGGTCAACGGATTCCTCTCGTCCTCCCCTTGCCAAACTCCGCCGATGTGATTAAACATAACCCCTACGGCCATACAGTATCGAAGACCAGCGAGGCCGGAAGAGATTACCGCCGGTTTCGCACTCCCTCCTTTTTTGCGACTGCATGAGGACACGAGGTTTCGTTGCGCGATGTTGAGGTGCTTGGCGAGACCGGCGCGCTTATACTTTTTCGTGGACGTCTTGGGTAAGTCGTCGTCTTTCACAATTTTCCAATACGCGGGATTTTCGAAGCGGCTGAGTTCTTTCGACGCCGTGGTCATTTCACGAATAGAGCGAAGCGATGCGTCTATATTAGTAACGTCATCTTTGAGGACAATCGCGACGCCGACTTCCTCGCCCCATAGAGGAGATTCCACTTCGAATACGACGGCGACGTGGACGTCTGGGTGTTTTGCCAATACAGCTTCGACTTTCAGTGGACTGACTTGCTCGCCGCCGCGCTTGATGAGTTCTTTGGACCTACCGGTGAGGTAAATGAAACCATCGCTGTCCATCTTTGCTATATCCCCAGTTCTTAAGTATCTCTTGTCGCCGAGATAAAAAAACGTCTTATTATTCGCCTCCGCTGCGTCTTTATACCCGGTCATGACGTTATCGTCGCTAATGACGAGTTCACCTTGCGTTCCAAACGGAGCAGTAGCTCTGCAATTTAAATCGTTCACGAGCGCGACTGAACAAATCAGCGGCTGGCCAACTGTATTTGGACGTTCGGCAAGCTCGAGATGAATGTTTTTACCCGATATAGGCATTTGCTCCGACATAGAGTATGTCGGGATTATTGGAACGTTCCAGAACGCTTGAAGTTTTTCCGCGTCCGCTTGACTTAACGCCGCCGCGCCAGATCGAATAAACCGTAACGAGTGTTTGGGTTTCGCCCCTCGCGAAATCGCTTTGCCGTATTGCAACACGGCGATGTGAATGGTTGGAACAGCAGAATACCACGTCGGTCTCAACGCGTTGTCAGTAACGATGGTTTCGTAAAATACTTGAGCGTCGAATTTGTGGCAACAAATGACGGAGGCCTTCGACGCTACTGTCGCTAAGATTGAACACGACAAACCACCGATGTGGAACAGCGGCATCGCATTGATACACACGTCAGCGGAGGTGAGTTCCAACGAAGCTGCTAACTCGCTACCGTTCGATGCGAGCGCTCCAAGTGCGAGTGGAACAACCTTCGCTTTCGATGTCGTGCCGGAAGTTCTCAAGAGTAATCCTACCCCTTCAGCGGCGTTGACGAGTGGCGGTTGCGACGGCAAAATATCTTCCTCTTGTTCTGGGTAAAACCAGCCCGCTGGTTTATCGCCGGCAGCGATGACGTACCATTTTATAGGAATGTTTGCCTTTGTGGCTGCTTTTTCTATCTCAGCAGTATCCGCATCTCGAAACAGAGCAACTAGTGTTACTTTACATGACATCATGGCTTCAAGCGCGTCCGCTTCTGTGATCCCTGGATCCAAAGGAACCGCCACGCACTGCGACGCGACGGATAAGAACGCGCTCGCTCCAACAGCTCCAGTTGGAACGTTGTATGCGACGACGGTGCTTTGTGTCGCGCCGATTTTGCGCAAGTCACCTTCGCCTGTCGTGATAATATCAATCATCGCGCCATACGACATGGGCGCGTGCGAGGCGTCCACGTCTCGAAGAAGCGGCGCCGACGCCGGCGCGGCCCGAAGCATTTCCAATATACCTTTAAACCGACTTTTCCTGACATTTACGTCGGCGTCGCAATTCGCAACTGAGCATGCGTTGCGAATAAAATTAAGCGCGTGCCCACTTGGGGTCGTTCTCGTCTCGACGTTTTCGTCTCGAGGTACGGCATTCAATCTTTTGACCGTCGAGAAGGTAGTGTTACTATTCTCTGTTTCGCCTTCGCCGCGTTCCATCGCGTCGTCCTTTGAGAGGTTCCCGCGCTGTCTGTCTAATCTTTCTTTGTCTGACGACCCGTGCGTGCTATCGCCGCGCAAAAACATCTCGTTGCTGCGATGGGTGACTTTCCTCGAGAGCGCGCGATGGAGCACATTTGCCACCGCAGTGTTTCCAAGTTTCTTCGGACCGTCTTCTACCGCCAAAGACAAAGAAAGCGCGTTGTTCAACCACGCGTCGTATTCCGCGTGGAACCCTTCGTCTGACATGATCGACTTTGGCACGCCGTGTCCTCCATCAAAGTACAAGCAGTGGCGCACGAGTTGTTTCGACGATGGCATCTTTGCATCGAACAACTTCATCAACCGTTCACCCTGCGGTTTCCGCTCGTCTTGAAGCCCGAATATGTGAAGCGACGGCAGAACGTCCTCGTCGTCGGCGATACGTTCGCCGTCGTTCAACAACAAACGTATCCCCAACGCCCTCTCCGCCACCTCAATCAGCCCTGCGCTCGCTCCACACACCACCGTCGCGCTCTTCCACAAAAACACGTCCCCTTCCACGCCCAATTTCTCCAAAACCTCCCTCCTCGACAACAACGCGACGAGCGCTCCGCCTTGCGAAAATCCAACCGCGCTGGCGTACGGCCCGTGTTTTCTCACGAATTTCACCACGTATCTTAACGCTTTTACCAGATCCTCCTCTTTACTCTTCCCATCAATATCATCGTTATTGATATCGTCGACCCACGAAAACCAGGGACCTAAAAACATCCCTTCCGTGAGTTCATCCGACGCTTCGTTGGAATGTTTTGTCCCCTTGATTAGGTGTATTTGGTGGAACTTCTGGTCTAAATTCAAATGCTTCGCGTGTTCTTTGCTCACGCGCGCGTTTGACCGCCAGCCGTGCACAAAGAGGCACTTTCTTTTATTCGTATTAATATCATTGTTTTCCTCCGCATCATTTTGTCCTCGTCCCGGAGTTAAAGACAAACTTTTAAAGGTGAAGAATCGTTTCACCATCGAAGGTGATTTGCTCATTCCCCTACGAGAGGAGGACGTCTTCTTTTCCTCGCCGTGAAAGTCAGCGTCTTCTTTCTTGTCGTCGTCGGCGTACTCGTCATCGGTATTTGTCATTTTTCAAAATCCACCGCCGAAGCGAGGATAAAGAATGTCGCGTACGCGTGTTTGATGTAAAATATCTTTGGCGTATTAAATTTAACGTGACTGTGCATTCAAGTCTGGAATTTCCATTAAACAACCGTATTAATACCTACCTATTAAATGAGCGCAGGCGCGAACACCATCGCCGCCACGCGACACCAAATTTCCTCGAACAACATTAACGACAAGATGAAAAAGAAAATTAAACTCATATTACTCCCTGGCATGGGATGTTGTCCGGTGAAAGAATCCAATTTCTACGGGTGGTTGGAGACAAAAATACGAACGGATGCACACTTGCGCGAGAGGTTTACGCTGGATTTAAGAGACTTTCCGGATCCACACTTATGGTATTTCTTTGAGTTACTTAGTATTCTCTCCTTTTTTGATGATGACGCGTTAAAACTGATTCGAGAGCGTGTATGTGTTGCCTGCATTTGCTGACCTTTTGTTCCCAATTTCTCATCAGTCGACAGTCCATCTGGCTCCCGTTCGTGCGAGATGCACTCGCAGCGGACGAACATTCCATCCTCATCGGCCACAGCTCCGGCGCAGTCGCGTGCGCCAGATACGCGGAGAAATACAAAGTCAAAGGCATATGCGTCTGCGCTGGGTACGACGACGACCTCGGCGATGCGACAGAAAGAGCATCCGGCTATTTCGATACCCCGTGGGACTACCGCAAAATACAGGAGAATACTCAGTTCCGCGTCTGTTTCGCCGGCGCGAGAGATCACCTGGTCCCGATTGATGTGCAGAGAAGGTTCGCGAAAAACTTGGACGCGAAATGTGTGGAGTTTCCGGAAGGTGGGCATTTCTTTACGCCGACGTTCGAGGAGTTGATGAGGGAGATTGAGAAGGCTTTAGATGAAACCGAGGACGAGACCTGACCTTCGAGTTGTTTGTGGCACCTCAAAGCTTTGTCCAATCCCTCATTAAAATAAGAAGAAGAAGCGCAAACGCACAGTAGATTATAGAAAACAAAATGACCACCGCAAAACAAACGTAGTAATTACTAAACACGCGCGCGTACATAATGGACGTCTTTGATCTCTCGAATACGTTGAAAATCTCTAAAATCGCGCTCGATAGCGCGACCATTCTCGTCGCCGATTCCCCTAACGGAGGAGATCAAACGCTTCCCGAAGACGACGATAAAGATGCGAACGCGAACATCGCTGCTCAACAAAAGCAACAACAAAGGAAAGGGAACGTCAATTTATGGAAAGATCTCGGTTTCTCGTCCCCTCAGGAGTGGCATCGGGAAATGAAAGGCGATCTGTATCGGTACAATCGGAAGCGGCAACTGGAGGGGAAACGAGAGCTTTCTGAGGCGGAATTTAAGGAAAAATTTGACCTGCGAGCGCGTGAGAAAAGCGACGGAGAAGAGTCCATCAGTGGAAGCGGAGAGGATGATTTGAGCAGCAGTAGTGATGATGAGGATGATGAGGATGTTTCGAGCAGCGACGGTGAGGGTGAAAATGAAGGTGATTTCATGCACGACGCTGTTCGAGCGAAAGAGAAGCGGATGATGAAAAGAAAGGAGAAGAAAGAGTACGAAGTCGCGGCGACGGAGAAGACATCCGAGAGTGGCGCGAAGATTGTGTTTCAAGAAGAAGGGGAGGAGAAGAAGTGTTTCGCGATGTACAGAGCGATTTTGCTCCCGGATGATGTGGACTTTAAAGGGAACGCGGCATCGGCGGAGGCCAATCAGACGGTGGCCGAGGCGATGCAAAATTTACGGCGAGATCGAGAAAAGCCGTGGGTAGTTATTTTAGCGAGAGGGGGACACTTTGCCGCGGCGGCGTTTGACGCGAGGAAAGTGTTTCACGGACAGAGTGCGAACGCGACGATCGCTTCGACCGAGTCTGTTTTGAAATCGAAAACGTTTCATCGGTACGTCGTTCGCGCGAAAGCCGGAGGGAGGCAAAGCGTGAAGGATCAAGGCGGGAAGACGATTAAGAGCGCGGGGAGTTCCATGCGACGCCAAAACGAAATGTCTTTGGTGAGAGACGTGACAAACGCGATGGAGAATTGGAAAGAGGAGTATTTGAACGTGCGTTTTTTCTTTGATTTTATTTTCTTCTTTCTCGTCGTTTGCGAAGAGTTGGTACTTTTTTGTTCCGGGTGATGGATACAACTACACCGGAGAGCGCGCGTTTTAAACGTAACGCGCGCTTTTTTTAAGGCGAAACATTTCGCGGCGATTAAGCTCGCTTTCCGAACGCCTTTCGCGATGATGGAAGTATAATTATGAGTTCTGACGGAAGAAAATACTACTCTTTTTATCTTTGTTTATCTTCTATCGTATTATTCGATTGTATTGTTTGAGAAAAAAACTGACGACTTTTAATGTATTCTCTCGCGGTATCGCGCTATTACGTACATATACATACGAACAGGAAGCCGCGAGGATATTCATCTCCGTTTCAAAAACAGACGCGCGAACGTTATTCGATAATAATATTTTGAGTAAAAAGGACCCGCGCGTGAGGAAAACGCCGTTTATGACCGCTCGACCGACGTTGAACGAAACGAAACGAACCATCGCGAAGTTGCTCTCGGTGACCACGACCGGGATTGAAATCGTCGAAAAGAAGAAGAAAGAAGTGAAAAAAACGAGGAAAACGACGACGGAGAGTAAAAGTAAAGTAGATTTAGAAATGCAAAAGCAATTAGAATACGAGCAACAGCAAGCCGCGAAAGCGAAGAAAATCGTGGAGACTCCAGAACCAGAACTCCATAAGGCTTCGCGAACTGGCGACGTTGACGCGCTGACGCAAATGCTTGAATCCGCGTGTTTGAATCCTCAAACTGGTGATGATGGTGCTGCTGTTGATCCTTCCTTTCCGTGGCGTGGTAAAACCGCGTATCTCGTCGCAAAAGACGGCGAAACGAGAGACGCGTTTCGGAGAGTGTATTTCAAGTACCCGGACGCGTTTGATTGGGAATCGCGGTGCGACGTTCCTTCTATGCTCACGCCAGAAATGGAACTAAAACGAGAAGAGAAGGAGAAAGACTTCGAGGAGAAGAAGAAGAAGAAAGAAGCGGAAAGAAAGAAGGCGTTAAAGACGAAGAAGAAAGCGTCCGCGTCGGCGTTGTTAGCGGCGGAGGAAGAGAACATGAAAGCTGCCACCGGCGATAAGAAATCGCCGTCGTCGGTCGCCACGAGCGCAAAAGACCTTCTCGCGAGCGAAAAGAATTCCGCGGATGAACGTCGAACAACAATGGTGCGTCGCTTATTTCTTTCTCCGATCATCTTCGCTCAAAATATTTTATCGTACAGGCTCAGGCGGCGGAGAGACGCGCAGCAGCAGCAGCAGCAGCAGCAGCAGCGAAAACGGCCCGCCAACAGCAACCGCCGCCAACGAAAGGCGTCTTCGAAAGCGATAGTCGCGGAACGATCGGAGGAGGAACAAAAGGCGTTTAAAGAAGTCGTTTTCAAACTAGAATTCGCAGCATTTGCGTTGGTCGCGCTTTCCAAGAGCGTTCGCGAAGGAGCGAAGAAGAAGCGGGAGTGGAAATAGAAATACATAGATTTTTATACTAACTAGCATTTAGAAAACTCCGGTGTGTATCTAAGCTATTGTCCTCTTCCAGTTCCTCTTCCTCCCAATCCGAGAGTTTGGCTACCCTTCTCGCCGCGATGTTCGATTGCAAAGGCGGAAATCTAAAGACGCACACGTCGTCGCTATAATACAACACCGGAAACGCACCCAACTGTTCGATGAATCCAACCGTTCCCAACTTCTGAACCATCTTATCAAACGCGTCCGCTTCTCCCGTCTCGTTTGGAGACGTCGTCGGTAACTCTGCCCCTAACGACACCCAAAAGTCCGTAAACTTTAACGACACCTCCTCCTTCTCGCTGGCGGACTCCTTCAAACTCCCGCTCGCGCACCACCAACTTTGCGTCTCGAACGGTTTGTTCGTCGTCAGCGAAACATCGCTCACGATTCTATTCTTCTCTATCGTGTATCTCAGAGGTTTCGCTTTCACTCCTATAGGTCTGCTCAATCGTTCGATGTGCGGCGCGTAAAACACCTCCCACACACCATCCGCTTTGCCGTTTGACAAACTCATTTTCTTCCCGTTTCGTTTCAACTTGACTAAAGTCTCCACGGCGTCGTCCACTTGTTTCGACCGCTCGTATAAGTCGCACCCTTTCGTGTTTCGAGGTAGGCTCAAATCTAAGGCGTCGTCTGTGCTGGCGAGGATGATTTGTAAAGCTCGTTTTTCTTTCTCATTCTCGTCTGAATCGTCGTCGTCGTTATCCAAAGCGTCAGCGCGCAAAGATGCGCGCAGAAACGCCGCCGAACTCCCAAAAAGCAACGCTCTTCTGCGAGAAAAGGAAGACGATGACGGTGAGGAGATTTTAGTTACTCTTCGCGACGAGGACGAGGACGTCGTCGTCGTCATCGAGCGCATTATTCTTGTCGTCATATTTAGTGACGTTTTGCGGGAAATACTATTACATAACAACTTCATGGTCGATATACTACATTAAACACTCTCGATGGCTTTAACGCACTCCGCGACTGATTTACCTTCTTTCATGGCTTGGCACAACTGCTCGTACGATTTCTCGTTATCGGTGATGATTCTCGCGGCTTTGTACACCGCCCACCGCGTGACGGATTGTTCTTTTTGAGCGCCGAGTTTCGGTTCCGTTTTGTTCATCGCTTTTTGCAACGAGAACAAGTCCGCCTCTTGCCCGGCGACTTTTTCGAAATATTTCGCCTCGGCGGCGACGCCAGACATGGCGACGACGGCTAACGCTTCCATTTCTTCCGTGGTAATGACGCCCGCTTTACCGACTAACTTTTTCTCGATCTTCGCCTCCAAGAGTTCCACGTGCATCTCCATCAAGCCCAAGGAGTAGCTGGATACGGGAATACCCGAGAGGTAAGCTATCAAGAAATGCGCGGCTTCGTGTTTGACGATTCTTTCCGTGTATTCCGGGTTGAGTCTCGAAACGGTGTCTACGCCAACTTTAAGTAAACCAGGCGCCGTACTCCCGACGGCTAAAACGACGAGCGAAACGCCGCCCATCAGATAACTCCCAAACGCGCCCCAATCCCCGGGTAAAGTCACCCCAATGATCACCGCTAACAGCGACGTCGTCACGGTTACCGTAACGATGAAGTTAAAATCCGCGTCGTTGTTCGGGGTGCCGATTTTCGCGTCCACGTCGGTCAAGCCGACTTCCGTAAACGCTCGCGGGAAGACGTTTTCGCTTTGGATTTTTCCAAGAGAGTTCCACTTGGAAATCGTTTCGTTTTCTTTCATTTCGTTCAGGAGTGATTTCACGGGTTGTTCGGCCATGCGAAGCGCCTCTGGACGCTCCGAGGGTGGTAAATCTTTTATTTTCGAGAGGGTTTGTTCGAGAGTTTGGTAGGAACTTTGAACAAAAGATGGTGTTGTTCTTCTCGTTGATATCCTCGTCGTCGTCATTAATCTTTGCGTTCGGGAAGAATTCGCCCCCTGGTACTTTCTGCGCGCAGCCAATGCGCTGCTGGTATTGCTGCTGCTCGCGAGAATGGAGGAGAAGGTCATGATGAGAAATTATTACTTTTTGTTCTGATTTTTGTGCTGTTGCGCGTGGTATTAATCGGATTCTTTTGCGCGGGTATTTATGTTGTTTTATGGAGGAGTTTTAATATGACGACGTGGATGATATCTTAAGGGGATGAAAGTAGTAGTATTAGTATTATTAAATCATAACCTCGTTGGCCAAAATCTGGTCCACGGTTTGCCTCTTTCTAATCACCTTAAACTCACCCGCATTCGTTTTCATCACCTCTGGCGCTTCCGGGAAGGTGTTGTAGTTCTTACTGCTCATGCCGGCGCAGTACGCTCCCGAACCTTCGATGACGACCAAATCGCCGATGTTGATTTCTCCCAATTCGCGTTCGCTTATCGTTTCCGGCTCATCCGGGGCCGGGGTCATCAAGTCGCCACTTTCGCAGCAGTGACCGACGACGACGTATTTTTTCGTTTGCGGTGAGAGTTCACCTTGGCTGGTGACGTTGATTAACGGATGTTGCGCGCCGTATAAGGAAGGACGGAGGACTTCCGTCATGCCGCAATCGAGCTTGATGAACGTGTGCCCTTCGCTCGTGCCGGTTTCGACGATATCTTGAGCGGTGGAAACGACCGAGCACGAGTTGGCGAGTAAAAAAGTTCCCGGTTCGATTTCTAATTTCAATTCTCGTCCGGTTCTTTTCGCGAATTCTTGAAACGCCACTTTCACCGGTTCGCCGATGAGGCTCAAATCGGTCGATTTCTCACCCGACATGCGTCCAACTTTATACCCACCGCCTAAATTCAACGACACAACGTCCGGGAACTTTTCGCACAAATCTAAACTCATCCCACTGACTTTTTGCCACACGGCTGGGTCGCTTCCAGACCCGATGTGCGTGTGAATCCTTTCGACTTTCAAATTATACTTGGCCACGAGTTCTTGGCACTTCGGTAACAACTCGTACCAAATCCCAAACGACGAGGACGGTCCACCGACGTTCGTCTTGCCGGTCCCACCGCTTCCTAACCCAGGGTTAAATCGCAAACCAATTTCTTTCCCTGGAAACTTCTCCCCGAACTTCTCCAACTGCGACAACGAACACGCGTTCACTTTCAATCCTTTCTCGACGAGCCGATCGAAGAAATCCGGAAAGTCCTGCGTCGAGAGCGAAATCTGGTCGTACGTAAACCCAGCCTTCACCGCTCTCTCGACTTCGTACCCAGAACTCGCGTCGATGTGTAACCCTTCGTTCAAAAACGTCTTCAAAATCGACCCGTTCGGGCTCGCTTTCATCGCGTATCTCACCGTCAACCCGTACGCGTTCGGAAACGCTTTCGCGCTCTCGGCTTGGTTTTTCAGCGTTTGTAAATCGTACACGTACACCGGCGTCCCGAACTCCTCTCTCACTTGCTTCACTTCCTGGGGGGATAAGAATCGAAGCTTTTCGACTGAGGACGCGTTCACCTTCAACGTCCTCCTCGACTTTCGGGCCAACTTTTGCGACGTAAACGACGACGTAGAACCTTGACGGCGGCGGGTGACGATGGATGAGGACTTCCCGCTTTTAAAGGTGTTCTTGTTTTGATGATGAGAGGCGAACGTCGTCGTCATTTGCGCTTTTCGCGAGAACAACATCGTAGTACTACTCGTCGTGCTGCTGAGTGTGCTGAGTGTGCAAAAGGTGAGCGTGTTCGCGTGCGCGTACAGAGAAACAGGTGCGCAGGTTGAGCGTCGAATTTATGAAAGATTTCCCGAAGGATTTTTCTCCATTTCTAAGGCTTTACGGGAAGTCCCTTGCTTTCGAACAACTGTGGGTGCTGGTGGTGGTGAGAGTCTCTCTCGCCGAGAAGACAAAGAAAATGTCCTACTCGTCGTCGTGTGAAGCTTTTTTCGCACCACCACGACGTCGAGGCGTTTCCAATACCAATCATATGTCGCCAAATTCGTCGGCGTCTTCACCTTCTTTCTCGCGAGGAGGCCGGTGTCTCGAGTCGGTGTTTCATCAAAACAGACGACGTAAACGACGAACGACGAGGCAGAGTTTTTGTTTCCAAGAGTCTTTGTTTTCCCACGGCGTAAACGACGTAAACGGGAGGAGAGCAGACGACGTTGATTTGAGTAAAAATGCTGCGAGAGATGACGATGCTTTTGCGCTCAAAGAAGAAGACGAAGGAAAAGGAAGTTCATCTTTAATTGGTCGGCGGGCGGCGATGTCATCATCGTCTTCTGCCGCGTTGTTCGTTGCTGTTGCGAGTAGTAGCAGTTCGCTCTCGTACTTTTGCTTTCCGGCAAGAGCGGGAGCGACGCCGCAGGACATCGAGTGGGGTGCGCCGGGCTTGACGAAGCGAGCGTTTAAGTTTGACGTTCCGCTGAGAGTGAACGTGTTGCGAGGGACGATTCCACCGAACGTTTTCGAAGACTTTAAGGAGACGCAGGCGTCGCCTAGGTTGAAGTTGGAACACTCGGCGTCGGCGTCGTTGGCGAAGTCGTTTCAGGATTTGAGGAGAGGGCGGGCGATACTAGAAGAAGGAGGGAACGGAAACGATTACGCCGAGGAGGAGAGTAGCGAGAATAGCAGAAATAGGAATAGCAGCGATCAGAGAGATAAGAAAGGTAAGAAAAAACTATCGAAAACGGCCGCGACCGCGACGTTAGCTACGCTCGGCGATGCGTATTTGAAAGCGGCGATTCGCGAGAAGCTCATTCTTCCGTTTGAGATCACCGGTAAAGAGCGGTGGTTTCGAGCATTGCCAGATGTATATAAGAATTTGTGTTTTCGCGATTACAGAACTGGTGACATTGTGCGCAGCACGGATCCCAACGGAAGACTGTTCGCGGTGCCGTACAGAGTTACGGCAACATTGCTGGCATACAGAGCGGATAAACTTCCCAGAGGCGTCGAGGCGATTACCGATTGGACGGACGTTTTCGATCCACGCTTTGGGAACAAAACGTTCGTAGGGTGTGCGGATGCGCCGAGAGAAGTTCTCTCCGCGGCTTTGAAAATGGGCGATCCTCGTAATACAATCAATCCGAAAACTATCGATAACGAACGGTCTCAGAGAGACGCTTTGCGACGACTGCGCGCAAAAATCAAGGTATCAGATGACGAAACGTATCTCCGGGCGTTACAAAACGGTGATATATCCGTCGCTTTTGGTGGTAGCGACGACGTTTTAGCCTTGTGTCGTCGCTCATCGCTGGTGAAACCGGTATTTCCACCGTCTGGAACGGCTTTACACTGCGACGTGTTTGTACGCCCGGTGTTGAATGAGGGCGGAGGATACACTTCGTCCGTACCGAACAGCGCGCCGTCATCGTCCCCAGGTATCGATGCTTGGTTAGACTTCATGCTCGATTCTGGTCGAATAAATGAACGCGGTGGATTGCGCAGTGGCTTGAACCCGATTCAATTTGACGGTGATCGCATCTATGGCGGTCGTTCATCTCAAGATGATGTCGGCGATATATTCAAAGGATGGTTACCGGACGATATGGCGTGGTCGAACAGCGAGTTCGTGCTCCCACTCTCGGATGCAGCCATTCGCGCGTACGAAGATATATCTAGAGAAATATGATATTGTTATTATATATGATACCATTTGGCTATGCTATGCTATGCTTTAACTTCAAAAAACCGAATTTGAGCGATGGGAAAGCACGTTCGTACCGCCGACTAGGAGTAACCGCCCGCTCGCTTCACCACCGTTTTCTCTCCATGCATTTTTTGCCGCCATAATTTCATCCTTAAATACGCCCCCTACGACGAATAAAACGAAACAATCGCAGTCACTCGGTTTTCTACTGTTCGAAACCGTGCTGGAAACTTTATCGAGCACGTTACCCGCGAGTCTACCGAGCCCAGATCCAAAACCTTTGACGAACCCACCGGCGGTGGACGTCGCCAAGGCGAGGAGTGTTCCGATGGATCCAGATGCCGTGATACGTTCGGCATCTTTGCAACACCCCGAAGTATCGTTCGATGACGCGACACGCGATGCGATATCGGCAACGAGAGAGGTGAAGGCACCATCGTTCTCGATGAGTGAACCTCGGGAGTGCTTCAACGGAATGGATACGGTAGCGTTATTCATCATACCTTCCCCTGATGTTGAAGTTTTTTCCCTGCATATGACACGAGAAGAGACTATGAGTTCGCACGTACTCGTGAATAGCGCTTTATCTTGAACAAAATCGTCCAGGAATAATCGAACGTCATCCGGAAGTTCAACTCGAGGTGTCTTTAACGATGGCGGCGGGTGTACTAAAAGAGGGTCGTCGTCCACGCTCCAACCGTCGTCGTCGTTACCCCAACCATCTTCTTCATCATCACTCTCTTTCTCTTTCTCTTTCTCTTTCTCCTTCCCTTCGTCACGCGATGCATCTTCATCTCCTTCTTTTTTATACCCTCGAGCTTCGGAGATTGCGTCGTATAATTCCTTCCCGAGGAAAGTGACGTTTTCGCTATTCCTATCGTCGCCGTTCCAGACACATTCACAAATCGCACATTTCAAAGCTTCTTCGATTGCTTTTGCATCTTTTCTCGTAAATATTTCGCCGTCATTATTACCATTCATGAATAATGCGCTATCGCTCACGTCCATTTGATGCATCGCAGCATCTGCGCTGGATTCTCGAGAGACGGCTTCTCCGGCGAGCGTCATGCCGCAAGCCACGTATGCAAACGCTCGCGCGCACGAAACGCCACACACTTGTTTTCTCTTCCCAGATAAAGCACTGATGAGTTCAGCAGCAACACCTGAAGAACCAAACGCGTGTGCAGTCGCCGAGAGCGTTCGCACATTTCCAATTGCATCTGACGTTTCTGATCCTTCTTCGAGTTCCAAAGCAGCCGCGCAGACCGACGCCAGTCGTAACGTCCACTGATGACTATGACTACCATCACTACTACCTACGCTATCTAATATTGCCTGTCGCAGAGCGTGTAACCTCGCGGACGTGATGTCATTATTAACGTTTTTATTCGACGTCTGCGCATCTGCGTTTGCGATTACACTTTCGACGTGTACGCCGTCACTTCTCGCCGCTTCTGAGAGTAATCTCGAAACTTTCCTACACGCGTCGCGAAACGACATCCTCGACAGTTCTTCTTCTAAAGCGCGATGCGCGGTCTCGTCACTCACCTGTTTCTCAGCGTCGAGCGAAGAAAACGCTCCGTTCGTAGACGCGACTTCATCGATACGTCCGTAGAAGGAATCTGTGAATACCGCGGAGGCGCTCGCGAGATCCATCGCTCGGTCCACCAACATCACGCAACACGTTTTTTTGCTTTGTCTCAACTTTTCATCGATCGTTTCGTACGCATTATCGCCTAATACTGCTAACGTATCGAGTTCATCGTCTTCGTTCGGAATCTTCTGGTCTTTCCTATCCACGCAATCTCTCGCTATATTCTTTGCAATCGGACCGAGCGCGTAGAAATCGACGCGATCTTCATCATCGAAACTTAAGCCGTGGGTGATGAAAGCGTCTAGTTGCGAGCCAATAATGGACAGCTTTTGTGCGCGCGAGAAGGTTTGTTTATTCTTATTCTTCGAACTGGAAGTTTCTTTACCATCGAGTTCGGATGCCGTCGTCCTTTCAACCCCGAAGTAATCGAGCGCAAACTCGCCGACCGCGGACGACGTGGGAAATCGAAACGCCGAAGGTCCTAACGGTGCAATGATCGTACCCGGGAAGAACTGAATGACTACTTTCTGAGACACCGTTGCTAAAATCGTATTTTCCAACGCCGCAGATGCTTTCTCCTTCTGTTTATCTTCCCAGTCGTCGTCGCCCCAATCTTCGTCCCAATCGTCTTCTTCTTCTTTTGATTCAGCCGGTTTCTGTTGTTGTTCCTCTCCTTCTCCAATTCCGCTCGCGTTATTATTATTCGTACCACCATCACCATTACCACCAATTTTCTCTAAAATCAACCTCTCCACGTCTTTCACGCACAAATCAAACGCCTCTCTCACCTCTCTCGCGCCCGCGTGTTGCGTTTCCTTACACGTCGACACCAACACCGTCACCATCG
>JACLAA010001675.1_pt1 | contig 28203 bp, 22 predicted proteins | sample 8027891 | NCBI WGS metagenome assembly JACLAA01 (sample SAMN15724900, study PRJNA655200) | protist metagenome | isolation source: fluorescence activated cell sorting (FACS) single amplified genomes of... | place: Spain: Blaines Bay Microbial Observatory, Mediterranean Sea | collected 2016-01-19 | reverse complement strand
CACGGTCCTAAGAGATACTCCGCCGTATTACCTTTTGAAATCCTATACATTCGCGAGTGTCCACACTACACTCGTTGGGACCAAAGCCCAGCCGTTTGTTAGCACTGGCAACGTCCGGCGAGTCGGTTTCTATCCTAGCTCTCAGGCTAGGCTGCCGTCTGTCATTATTTTCTTGAACATGGTGGGGCCTAAGCCTCGGCGCAGGGTTCCAGTCGTGCCTCCGAGTCGGCTAGGCCCCGCGAGATATGGCTACCACTCATGCTTTTCCGGCCCTTCCTACTCCGGACCAAAGACCAGCAATTGTTATACAATTGGCTGTTTGCGCGCACTCCCTAATACGGTACACGCTCATTGCCGCTCTTAGTGCAGCTGGTCCCCCTAGCCGGACGCCGGTTAATTCAAAGTTCTTTGGAGTAACATTCTTCCTTACCTTTCCTTAGCTCTAATTAGAATGAATTAGCCTGCGACGCTTGAGACTCCTTGGAGACTTCGAAATTTATAGGGGGGTGGAGCGCAATAGTCGACGTTGGCAGGTTTTGGCGCAATGCGCGTACAGCCACACACCTACCAAATGGCGGGAAATTTTTGCTGAGGCGCAGCTTCCGTATGCTAAAATAATGGGCTGTGCGCATTTTGGTACCGTGCGGGCAGCCTCACGCTGAAAAATCAGCTGCGACGCGGTGCGATGGTCCGAGAAAAAACTTGAACCCGCCGGAAACCCAATCGCTCCAACGGACGGGATAAATCGGCCTCTAATTATCCACTAATTATTTCCCATCGTTCCATATCTATATAGGGCTGCTAGGGAATTTCCGGTGTCCGGCTCGGCTTATGCAGCTGGGTGCCTAGCCACCGTCGCCTCGACGTGCGGCCACTTGCCTCTCGTCACGGTGCAGATGGATGCCTGGTCAATTTGTTTCGAGGGACAATATTATTCTCGGCTTCGCGTGCGGGGGTGGTAGCTTTCTGGAAAATGACATCACTTTCTGGTTCAGGGCCAGAGCATGTCAAGCACGATCCAAGAAATGATGTAGCAACTAAACACAACATGATGCACGCATGTCCTAGCTCACTCGAAGAAATGTCAGCTGAACTGCACCTTTGGGAAGAGACTTTAGCGTTGATATTGCACTTTGAAAAGAACCGCAGGGTGAATTATTGATTTCAATTAGAATATCGCCTACCTGGATTTCTGCCAGTTGCGCCTATCTATCGAGTGTGCAAGCTCAACGCCTATTTATACGATAACATACCTGACTTGCTCCACGAAACCCCTTGGTAACCACCTGCAGCGAGTTTAGTACGAATAAGATATGCAGCAAAAGTACCCACTCGGCCTTCTTCGTCTGCTAGCTGCAGACCGAGCCCTTGAGATTCAACAGCGACCGATAACTTAAACTTAAGCCCGCTGGGTGTCAGCGGCGGTTGCACAGAACCTGAACACCTAAGTCATGATACATGGCAACATGTGGTTCAGACTCCATCACAGACGTCGTGAAGGCCTGCGTTCCGCCTGGATGTTGTTCATCGATGCATTAGCCTTACTAAGCTTATCCAAAGTTTTCTCTAAGCGAGACCGCTGAATAGCCATGGCTCTATCCTCAGTGAAAAAGGCTCTCAGCTTTGCTTCATCATGAACGAACTGATAACACGTTTCTTGTAACTTCCCACAAAGGGTGCCAAGGATGCGATCATCAAGACACATGCACACATTATCTACATATCGTTTTGATGCAAGGGTCCAATATGCCTCTAAAATGGCTGACATGTCCTCGGCATTTGCAGAAGAACTGACTCCGTGGGCCGAAAGGTACCAAGATCGAAGAGATGCACCAATATGACTTTTAGTAGCTTGCCAAGAACCAGACTGCCCGGAACAATCACCAAGTATAGACCCCTTGAATGCAGCATCCACCGAACTCTCAAATCGGTCATAACGCAATTTGTTTATATGTGCTTGAAGGAACTCGTTGATGGTAAACGGATCTTTCTCACGAAGAACAAGACCCTCCAGCAGTCGTAGTGCCTCGTGCTCCGATGTCTCCAAAATAGATGACGCAACGGCCTGAAATGACTCTCGTAGTACAGGGTATGAGGCAGCTATGTTTTCGAACAAGTCACGAACAACTTCATTTGTAAGTGCTCGCATCTGTGCGGCGGCCATGCGAGCTGGAGGGTCCCAAGCATTGATGAATTCTTGAATAAACATGTAAAATGACTGCGCGCTCATGAACCCCGGAAGTTCGCGCCCACGTAGAGCTTCCATCTGGCAAGCCAGCTTAGATGTAAAGTTCTTGATACGAAATGGTGGCGCCGTTGCAGCCACTTTAGATTGCAACTCGTGAAATATGATCAGAGCACGAGTGTAAAGACGCAAATTGGGATTGCACACTATGATTCGATCACGGTACTCGCCACGAACGCAATCATTAAGGTGTCGGACAAACTCCTGTGTTAAGGTGACCAAAAGCCGCTGCCTTTGACCTGCAGTCGATGCGCTGCCACACGATGACATCGCACGCAAATCTGCTCTAATTGAACTCAACATACCCTCAAGCTGACGCTTAATAGGAGCAGTTTGCTGTTTGATGCGTTGTATCAGGAGTCTTGCCAGGGATGAGGCAAGATTCCTGCTTCCAAGGAGCCGTTGATCTAAACATGAGAAGGTCGGATGATTTTGGAAGAATGTTTCTTCGTCGTCCGCTACTGTCTGACAGGATAAGCCTTCTTCAACCTGGGCCTGCGACCTATTTTTGACCATAACAAAGCCAAGTTTCAATGGCTTGCGGATGTTCCTTAGTACGGCAACCACTTCCTGTTCATTTCCAGGCCCAATGAGGTCAGGCTTTGTAAGAACGCCAATGGTTCGTTCGCCAGCTGGGTCAACTATCCGGGCACGTTCCAATATGTCAATGGTCGCAATGTCTTGGTTTGCCGGAATGATGGCAAGTATAATTGTCCTGTCTTCTTCTAGGTAGTGGTTGATGAGATTATTTATATGTTTTATGACCCGAACCCCTCGTTCCGACGTCTCTGTACGTACAATTCCCGGTAAATCGATTACTGTGAGATCTGGTGACTCGGGGGAGCTCAAACGAATAATGATTGCATCCGATGAAAGCTCCTTTTGACCTTGAGTAAGAGTCTCAGTCAGACGCAAAATTATGGCTGTGAGATCATCAGGTGACTTGGGGGTGATTGTTTGCGTTGATGAGGTGGTGGAGACACTGCAGGACCATTCTGGAGCACTACGCATCACAAGTCGCACAGGGCAGCGTGTCACCAGCCCATATCCTCTTGGAAATGGAATGCCTGATAAGGCTTCAAGAACCGAACTCTTGCCACTACTCTGATCACCAGCAACGCATATCTATGATGTTCAATAAGCTGATTTTTAAAGCGCTACACACCTGAGGCAGGGAGAGCGCATTATCTAGAGAGAGAGCTTTCAATTCCTCAAGGAGCTCAAGCCTAAACTCAATATTCCTCTCAACCAGAGCGGATTTACGCACCACGGGCCCACTTTGCTTTTCCAATCAGTACCAAAGGCAGCCATAGTATACCGCAGTACACTGTTAAGTTAGCTCGGTACCTACGGTACCTACGGTATCTCGCGGTGCGGGGTTCAGCCACCCTAGTTACTATGATCCCCTAGTTACTCATACTGATGGTTCTCCTCAGGTACCAGTGGATACTAGTGGTGAATGCTTTGTATCCGAGTCTGAGTCCGCCGAGTCCAAGTCCAACTCAGGCTTTGTGCTAACCGTGACGAAGTTAACTCCTCAGGCTGTTCAAACACACTCACTTTACAACGAAATTCCGCCCTGTTGGCATCTCCGTGTCACAGGTTACGGGCCGACAATTTCTAACCAATAGGAAGCGGGATGTCACCCCGGGGCGGTCACGGTCGACCACCGTGACGTGGGGGTAGCACCTGCGTCCAAGACCCTCCCTTCTACCGACTACAAGAGCTCCTGACGGCCTGAGATAGTGGTCGAAATCCGGGGTCACGGTCCGACTACTTCCCGACTACTTCAGCCAGGGGGCCGGGGCAGCCCGGGGGGTACTAGACGCGGTTTTGGGGCCTTCCCACGCTGCCCAGTACATCCTGGGGGCGTTACCAGGCCATGACTAGGTCAAAAGGACCAGTAAACGGAGCCTCGGATACATTTCCGGGCGTGGTATCGCCGAAAGTACCGAAATTTTGCGGGTATCATGATGGATATTTCCTAGGAACTCTGGGGATTGATCCAGCTCGGGGAGATACGTCGATTTCCGGTCTCAGACTACACCGACTACGTAGTCAGCGGAAGATGCAGTTAGTCTACAAAACGCGCGGGCATCCTCGTGCAAAACACTTAGTCTACGTCGTGGTCGCGGGCAGCCGGGCGACGCAATGCCGAAAACGCGGCAGCAAACGAATCCCTTCTCGCCGAGAAACGGCCAAAAACCATGAAAAAAGACATGCGATCGTCTTTTTTGGCGCAGTTTCGAGCCGATCGGGCCACCGCAGTGTCGGATATCATCGTCCGTGTGGCCGCCGACGATCTGAGACAAACGCAGCGGCAGAGGCCCATGGGATGTCGGTCTATGCGTGGTCCGCGTTTCTCGCTGTACCGTGCATCGGGCGAATATCGCGCTGAATGTCTAGGACTTTTTGTTGTATGCCTTCCCAGCCACCACGGCGGGCATATGCGGGGATTCGGCAGCTGATTTGAGGCCCAGGGGGTTTCAAATGGCGTATCGCGCTCCAACAGCTGCTGAAGTCAATTCCCTTCAATATTATTATTTTTAGATGCAGCCAAACTCCCCAGTCATCAGGCAGCCTCGCAGCCCGCTGTGGTGCACCACAGAGCCACTTTTAGCCTGTCCCGCCATAGCTTTTTGTACGATTACCGGCGGCTGCTCGTCTAGATACCTGACAACGTTTGGTTAGCTAGGGTTCGTTACGACGCGGTCGACCGTGCCGACCTCGGGGATGTCACAGTCAGGAGACTCGGAAGACCCCCGACACTGGAAGAAACAACGAGAAAAAAGACCGCGGAACTCGGAGGCGTGTCACCTAGACTAAGATCGTATTTATCCGAACCCGCTGGACCCTCAGGCTAAGGCCGCGGCGATTAGAGGCCTGCAAGATAAGCAAATGCAACAGCAGCCCGAGAGTTCAACACTGGCAAATTGAATCCAAGAACTCGGCTCTATAATGCAACAGATTCAAGAGCATTCCAAAGACCAACGGCCCGGGTGTTTTATTACGCGTTGCGTGTGGTGTGTATGATACTACATTCAAGTTCCAATTGTTGAGAGGATTTTCAAGTTGGAAAGATCCTGCAATGGGGGGACACCGCCGAGAGTCCCCCATGCCAGTGCCATGGGCCGCATGCGTGGGAAGGGCTCCGTGCCATAGCTGGAGGACTGTCGCTTCTAGGGACTCGGAGCCTGGGGGGGGGCGAAGCGGCGTAATAATTCAACTTGAATAATGGACTTAGCCTCGAAAACGAAGGGGACTGCTCGGATGGGGGGGAGGGTTGGGGTGGGGCCCACAGATTACACGTCCCCCCTTCCTATGCAGCCTTCCGGACGGCCTTGGGCATCGAAACGGACCCCTGGTAGGGGGGTTAATAAGCAACATTCTATTTTTTATGTATGGAGAGGTAGATGCCAGTGTGCGACTAGTATTTATTATTATTCATATATATATAGGGCATCAAGGGGAATTTCCGGCGTCGGGGTGACCATTACCTTGCTATGCCCGCGTTCTATGCCCGCGTGATCATTTCCGGATCTTGTGAACCTGTCTGCCCGGCGCATACGACTTCTTCCCCCAGGACCAGGGCACATACTCATGCTTGATCATGTGCTTGATCTGGCGCTTCATTGTCAAGAAAAAGAGAGCGAAGAAGTAGACCAAAAGGATGGGCCTGTGGTAAGTGTTCACTCTGTTGGGGGTGTTACTGGCGACTTTGTGAGAGACACGGCGCTGTGCCAAAAGACGGGCACATCAAATATCGAAAAGAAGGTCATAAAAAAGGCCGTGCACACGCCCTTTATCGAGGTGTACCAGAACTTAAATTCTGGTACGCGTCGACTAAATGGCTTGAAGTTGTCGCCTGTCGAAGTTGGTAACAAGGGCCCGTCACCATCAGGATCGATCTGGGGGGAAAGAAATCCGATGAAGTTGTTCAGCAGGAAAATCCCTAAGCCGTATGTCACAATGAACCACCCTTGTATTATATACACCCTAAGGCCGTAGAGGGCAAGGCACACTGCCTATGACTTGGTATCAGACGCGCGGAGGTCGACGGTGAGCGACGGACGCTGGGCCGCGCAAAGCCTAACCACCGCGGCAAGATATGGACCGTAGACCGATCGAGTAACTGCTGGAGCTTCCTGGGAGGTGAGTGAAGGTTATAATGATTGGCGGACGCGGCGACGCGCTGCGCGATACCAGAGCTGACGACCTCTGCCACTGTAGGCTTCTCGTCAAAAGCCTTCATCCTGCTAAAAGCTCGCCCGCCATGCTCATGCCCCGCCACATATTACGGTAGCCTACTTCTACTTCTAGTACTTCCTCCGACCTGACCTAGTTAGTTGGCGCGTGACTTAGACGTCGGAAAGCGTCTGAGACGTCCCGTCAGAAGCGGGAGTAAATTTGTGGAGGTCAGAGGGGGGTCCGTGGCTACCTATGACTACCCTTACTTCAACTTGAGGTTGACGTCACTGGAAGTTGAAGCCGAGATACTACGGAGAGCTAAAACCCGCGCGGTAGGGGGGCTGTAGTCTTGGAGGGCCCGCGCGCGGTGACGGGGGTGGTGCGGGTTTTCCTTGCACCAGAGAGTGCCCCCCACCCCCCACCCGCGCTGGTATCCTATGATAATACGCCTAGCGTCCTAAAGGCCGCTCTCGGACGAGTTCGACTCCCCGCGGTCGGCGTCGCGGGCCATAAGTCCATTCCACTGGCGCGGCGCGTCGGCGCGTCATTCCAACGTCCGCTGGAATGCATACGTACGTCATACCGGTCGAATTTTGTCGATAGGTACCCAAGCGGCCCGCGATCGACATTCACCGAATATGCTCTCCCGACCGGCCGCGGATTGACATGTGGCGACGGATAGCTGGTGGACTTCTGAAGGTGCATCGCTATTTGCGTTGGTCAGGCGCTTCTCTACCAGCAATTTGGAGATCTGTCCGCAGTCGCGCGCCGATTTAGGGCCTTCGCAGAGCACCAGGCTTTTGGGCACTCGCAGACCGCCGAGGCGGCTAGCTTTCAACGCGCGCTCTTTACGCCAGGCGCGGACGAGTTCCTAGGACCTCCACACGCGCTTGCGGCACAAATGCGGCTCCACGCTAGCCGTAGAGTGCCCCCAAAACCCCACGCGCCAACTAGAGTGTGTCGGACTAGTAGTACATACTTGGTCCCACTCCAAAAGCACCCGGAGAAGCCAGCAGAAGTATGAGTGAATTTGAGAAGGTACGAGGGGTTCCGAGGGCCAGCGGTGCGGCCCGGCCTGGAGAGTACGTCCAACATCCTACACACGCCGCTCTCGGGCGAATTCGACTCCCTGCGGTTGGAGTCGCTGGCTTCTAAGTCCGTTCCACTTGCGCGGTGTGGTCATTCGAACGTCCGTTGGAGTGCACACGGCGCTAGATGCCCAAGTGGCCCGTCATCGACATCACCGAATATGCTCTCCCGACCGCCTGCAGGTTGGCATGTGGCGACGGACAACTGGTGAACTGCTTGAGGTGCGTCGCTCTGCGCTCAGGTCAGGCGCTTCTCTACCAGGAAATTGGAGATCTATTTGCGACCGCGCCGATTTAGGGCCTCGCGGAGAGCAGCTCTCTTGGGCCCGCCCTCACAGTGACCCTCTAACCCCAACCAATGGAACAACGGCGGGCCGGGCGTTTGCCTACTCTTCAGCACGAGCGACGGCGGCGCCACGTACGACCAGTGACCTACTTACAACCATGATTGAGAGCCCAGGGCAGAGATAGACCCTTGGATCCCTGGAGGCGCATGCGCTAGCCCCCTCCTCCATCTCCTGTGGCGCACGAAGCAAGGGGACTCCGAGGTAGCCCTATGCACCGATTGCATAGCGGGGGTGTTTCGGTCATACAAGTAATTCATAAATAGATCAGGTGCGACCTTTGTCAGTAGCGAGTGCAACTTCCCCATTCACAGACACAGTAATTATTCCATCGAGCCAGGACATTGCGGGCTCAATTTGAGCCTGTGTGTGCAAGCATGCAGCCAGGTATATGTTAGCGAAAACTCACCGGGAGACAGTCATGAAGGTCGTTCAATAGGTGTCTCGTGGATTCGTAGATCTCTTTGGTAACAAATAGAGATCTCGTGAGTGTACGAGCTACACGTCGAACATCCAGGTTCACTTTTCCACTTGGAGACAAAAAAAGGGCAAAGTGTTTGAGGCAATGTGTGGTTAAGATAATGTCTGAACCATGTTTTGCAGCATCTTCAGCACAAGCTTTGAGTGGAATCGCCGATGGTGGCCAGCCTTTAAGTGAAATCACCATCAAGATCTGGTCTAGACATTGATGCAGTGTTGTTTCTTTTAGATAAAAATGCCCTCCCGTCTCATTGAGAAGGATCGTGCTCGTCTGAAGGGTCTGTTCAAGCTCAGCACACGACGCCTGACTATAAGATTGAACTTGCGTCAAGCTTGGTGCTACACCCACAGACGTGTTTTCATCACTATATACCGGGAGGCTCAGCCTGAAGTCAACGCGTGGAGTGGTACGGCATATTTCCCAATGGAATCTAACTGAAGATCGAATGATTCCACTTGTGCCCCCGATGAGGCATCCGCTTGCGAGTAGGGTTGAGTTGGATGACTCAACCTTGGTCACCTTGAAGGTTTCAGTCGGTGTACATAGGACTGTATCTGAAGTGTTGCCTGACAGCAACAGCAACCAGTGGAAGAGGCGAGAATAACGAGGGACGCACTATTAGAAACAAATTGCACTTCTAGGTTTCGCTCCAGCGTATCCAAGAGACATTGATCTGACTCCAAGAGCTTCAGCCGCTTTCTGCAAGACCCGTTGTCTCTATCAAACGTTTCGCTGAAATGCACGGCCGAAGCCATGCGAGTGTGAGCCCGATGCGGCGGGGCGGGCTAATCTAGTAGACTAGAGTTGGCTGCGCGGCCTCGAGCTCGTAGCCCGAGCATCGGCGGAACGAGGGAAGTCCTCGCCGCCGCTTCGAGCACGCTTCCCAGGGAACCCGGCGCCGGGCCCTCTAGCCACCCCTCCGCGAGAGCCAGGGAACATATAAGAAACCCGGGAGACCACGGGCAGCCTACCAATAGCCAAGGTGCTGCGGAAAATCAAATCGCACCCCTCCGATGTCATTGACCGCATATGCCACACAAGACTCAGAAATTATCTGTTGAAGGCAAGTAGCGCACGTTACTGGAAGACACCTGGTCGTGGCTCTGCCCAGAATCCCTGGCTTTGGTCGGTCGTACCCGGCAGGGGCCCTAGCTGGCCCGCCGGGCCTTCTGTAACTTGAATCATCGGATGATGATATTCTACCCCGGGGCGGCCCGAGTCCTGCCAGCCAATCCGGTCTTGCCTCAGAGCCAGCGCTATATACACTAGTGACCCCTGAGAGATCGGCCGAATTTTGGCGCAGGGAAATGCGCGCTCCAGTTCGTTTTGACGGGGAGTCGCAGCGTGGATTAAAAAAAGAAAAAGATGTACGAATATCCAACATTATGGCAGCCAAAGGAGTCGCGGATGCGATCCGCACGTCGCTTGGGCCGCGGGGAATGGACAAAATGATCCAAAAGTCTGATGGCGAGGTGCTAATAACTAACGACGGGGCCACGATCCTGACGCAAATGAACGTAGCGCATCCAACAGTAAGACTAGTTGTAATTAATCACGGTGACTGGTTTACTTCAGGCCAAAATGCTCGTTGAGTTAAGCAAGTCGCAAGACATTGAGGCCGGAGATGGAACTACTTCGGTCTGCGTGATTGCTGGATCATTGCTCGATGCCTGCCACCAGCTACTTGTCAAGGGGTTGCATCCAACCTCGATTGCAGAGGCATTTGTGCTAGCAGCCAACACATGTGATTCAATTCTACAGTCCTGCGCACAGCCGATAACACTCAGTGAGCGGGATAGGCTTGTTGATGCGGTAAGGACGTGCCTCTCGTCTAAGGTTATCTCCCAGAACTCGGAGACCCTTGCGCCGCTAGCTGTAGACGCAGTCCTGAGTGTCATTGACACAACTTTTGCAACAACAGTTGACTTGGAAGCAATTAAAATTGTCAAGCAAGTCGGAGGGACAGTCGATGACACGGAGCTGGTCGACGGAATTGTTTTTGCACAAGGTGCCAAGAAGGCGGCTGGAGGTCCCACACGTGTAGAAAATGCTAAGGTTGGTCTCATCCAGTTCTGCCTTTCAGCTCCCAAGACCGACATGGAAAACAATGTCGTGGTCTCCGACTATGCGGCCATGGATCGGCTTCTTCGCGAGGAGCGCAAGCACGTCCTTGGCTTGTGCAAGAAGATAAAGAAATGCGGAATCACCGTCCTACTCATTCAAAAGTCCATTCTGCGTGACGCATACAACGATTTATCCCTTCATTTTCTCGCTAAGTCACCCTGCCACCGCGTCCAACTCCGAGAAACTTCTCTTTACCCAAAATCCCACCATAGGATGGGCATTATGGTTGTTGCTGATATTGAGCGCAACGATATATCGCATATTTCTGAAACTCTCGACCTTCTTCCTGTTGCCCATGTAAATTACTGTGTCCAAATTGCGTGTGACGAAGTCACGCGAAGCGGTGTGGGAAGATAGGAAGACACAGGTAGATTCGCTAGATCCAGCTAAACTTGGAACAGCTCAGCTTGTCCATGAGATCTCAATGCCTGGGTCATCACAGAAAGTCGTCAAGGTCACAGGTGTGCCACGCAAGAATGCTTCAGTTACCATCCTTGTTCGTGGTTCCAATAAGCTTGTTCTGGAGGAGGCTGACCGCTCGCTTCACGACGCTCTCTGTGTTGTTCGTTCGCTCGTGAAGAAGCGATACCTCATCTCAGGTGGCGGCTCAGCAGAAGTGGAAGCTTGCCTAAAGCTGAGCGATATAGCCAAAACAAAGCCAGGTTCCGTTGGTTTTTGCCTTAGTGCGTTCGCCGATGCGCTCGAAGTTGTACCTTACACACTAGCTGAAAACGCCGGGCTTAATCCAATCCACATAGTCACACAGCTCCGTAAGCGACATCGTGTTGCTGAAGCTGATGCAGGTATCAATGTGAAGCATGGCTGCATCGGGAATATGTACACCCTCAATGTAGTTCAGCCTCTCCTAGTTAACACTTGCGCCATCCACCTTGCCACTGAATGCATCTGCATGATTCTAAAGATAGACGACCTAGTTCTTGTTCGTTGAGGAGAGGAGAGGAGAGGAGGCTACTACACTGAAAGTAATTCTCAGCAGACCCCTTGAATGGCAATTTGACAAATAATCGCGGCGTGGCTGTCCTCGAATCGATCTTCTTCGTCATTTCCGAGTCCTTAATTAAATCTACGGTCGTAGTGATTAAGCAAGTGCTCGTTTAATAACTTGAATAGCCTTTACCATCAAACTAGCCTGAGCTAGCTAGCCTGAGCTAGCTAGCTAGCTGATTTGCCCCTCCGAGTCGGATGGTTCATGCAAAAGGCCTGCATTCCGCAGCACCTTGGGGTCTCATACGGTACCCTGGTTCACGGGGCGGGCTGCGCTTAGAAAGCCTGAGCCGGCTGTAAATCGGCCTCCGGGCTATTCCGTCAAATCAAAAGCGGCCGTCAGATCAGTTGGACCGATACTGCACGCGAATGAGACGGCCCCGCGAAGTTAGGCTCCCGGCGGTCTGAATGGAAGCACTGCGACAGGCGGCCCTAAACCCACCAACGACCATGGCGAATAACCCAGGCGGCCAGCTGCTTCCGGGTAATGCGAAGACGGACTGTGCTTCCGTCTTTAGAGCTCTAATCTGGGTTTCATCCGAGGAAATTTAGTAGCATCTCCCCACAGCCGCTCATCGTGAGGTTGTGTGGATCACGCTACTTCGATTGAGACCCTCACGACTTCCCGCACGGTGACTTACTCCGGCGAGTCGAATCCCCCCCCCTTCCACGTCCGTGCGACAGTCGTGCAGCGTACTATCTAATTATCTGTCCATTTGCCTTGAAGGGGGGTGGGGGGGGGGCAGATGCGGACCTTGCACTCAGGCTGATTCAGCCTGAGCCTGAGCAGCCAGGTGGATTTGTTGTTGTCCTTTTTCTTTAGGATATTCCTTAATTATTGATTTGTTGTTGTTGTTGTTGTTGTTGGACGATTGGACGATTGACGATTGACGATTCTCAGTCCGCATTCTTCCTGTCAAATTCGACAAGGCTCTTTTTCACAGACCCTGGTCAGGTTGAGCACGTCTCCTTAATCTTACGATAGGCAGCCTCAGCGCGAGATAGCTTTTCCTTGAAGACACGCAGCTCGCAAGCGGCAGCTTCAGCGTGAGCACCAGCAGAGTTATAGTCGTATCCAACCTCCCTTAGCTGTTGAATCTGCAACGATGTTAGGTTGGAGTCCTGCTTGCTGGCTTCAGAAACTGTCACAGACGCGAAAGAAGAGGCAAGTGCAGCCGCTTCACCCACAAGGCGGGCACACGCTGTAACAGCCTCCTTGGTAGGAAGAGTTTCTGCATTATCATTTGAAGATTGGACAAGTGCTGGTGTATTGGCGATGGCATCGCACGTTGTTGAAATACCATCACCGGAAACTGGAGGACGGGGGGTCGTCTGCGACAAAGCTGACACATGAAGGTCCATGCTGACACTTGACTCGTCCCGTCCACGGGGCCGTGTAATAGTCTTATCTACCTGGCGCACCTGAATAGCCTTTACAGTAACTTTGGGCGCCGCTGCTGCCTCTGCGTCAACAACGCGTGCTGATGCGCGCATGGGACCCCCTTGTGCATTTGACGCACGAACAAAGTGAAATCTGTCTGGTTCTAGGCTTCGTTCCTCCTGGAGGCTCTGCTCGTGGAGACCAACGCGCTCTGCAAGCTGACAAGCTTGAGTCGTCTCGTCAGAGGTTTCAGCTAGCATTGCGCCGCGAAGGCAGGCTCGGATTGCCGTCGAGCCCGTCTCGCGCGTAAACGCTTGAGGCTTAGCGGGAAGTAATCGGCGTGAAACCTTTTTTAAAGTTCGTTGCGTAAGTGCCTCATACATCCTATTCACAAACTTGATGACGGCGCCATCTTCACAGTGAATAATTAGATTCACCTCGGCGGGGGTGACAACGTCCTGAACTCCAACCTTGTGGAAAAACTTCAGAAGCTGACTCCAATTATCTTTCTTTATTCGCAGCGCAATCCCATTATCAAAGCTGTGCATCTGAACGTCCTTGTCATAGTATCGTGAGTAAATTTCGGCCACCAGAAATCCATTACTGAAGTCTCGCTTAACGTTTTTGACGCTGTACGCCAGGTCCTACACACGCACATTACCACTGTCCGAGTTTCCCCTCCCCCACGCGAACTCATCCTCTGGCCTAACCCCCTCCCTCATTTGCCTTCGCACCAGTGACTGGATCCACCGAAGAACCTCTCGCGTCAGTGTCTGTTCTTGATCCATGTTAGCGCTTCACCTATTTGTCACAATGTATCTATACACAATGTATCTATAACGAAGGGGGTTTCGCAACGGCGGCGCCCCTCTGGGGCCGAGTGGGATGGCCGAATTAATCCTCGCAACGCACAATGGGCCTGTATAAATGGAAAGGCGAGTAGATATGTGGCCTCTTGCGATGCAGGGGGAACTTGAAATAGGGTGTGTAATCATCATCATGATCATGATGATTCCTGCCACTGGCAGTGGGCCGGCCCCGGCCGCCGCCGCGGCGGCGACAGCGGCGTCACGGTAGTGTAGTAGTTCAGCGAAATAGGTAGCCCCATGTTTCAGGAGGTCTGCGACGGGAGGAATGCTAGAAAAATACCCGGTGACCCCTATCCCTATCCTAGTCACGGTAGTCCTTATTCCCTCCTAGACTATTAAGAACGCGTATGAGCACAACCTCTCTCCGTACTTTAGTACCACGGGGTCTATGTAGGGCGACCTCCTTTGGATCGCCAATTTTAGGTCTCGATTCTTTTTGTGAGTTCGTATTGCCGAAGTATTCGTCGGGATTGTTGACGAATAGTTCGTCCCATGTTTTGTTTTCTTCCGGGTCTTCCGTAGAAGGGTTGACGCCGGCTTCTGCGGCGGCAGGAGGGGGTCCGCCATCTTATGTTAGTTTCGAGATTGCGAGCCTTCTGAGTTTCGTGTTTAATATATTAATTTGTGGAGTTTGGTAATTGAATAACGTTCAAGTTTAGTGATGTTTTATAATGATTTAGGTTCAACTTAAGTTAGGTTGTGAAACGTCCGGAGGGTTGTTCAATGCCTCTGGACAGTTCCGTTAGCCTAGGATGGGAAGTACCCTAGGATGGGAAGTAGCCTAGACGGGTAATACAAGTACGGGTTGTGCTTGGATACGTCTCAGTTGAACCTTGGGATCCTACTAGACGTGTATTTCCATTGCATTCTGAGGGTCGCTGGCTTCTAGGGCTAATCATGATACGTCGGAGTGGTCGCGTACGGCGCCCCCGACCTCGGACGAGGCGGCAGACCTATCATATTCCCATTCGACCCTAACAAACGGATCGGGTGGTGCGAAGTTATGGGCGGTAGACGGCTGTCTTTGGCGGCGCAGCGCGCCCCAATCCCCCCCCGATCCCCCCAGGCTCGAAAGCCGCCGGAGCTGCGCTTCGATCCATCCGCGGGACCGCGGGAAGGCGCACAGCCGAAAGGATCATATTGTACGTGTTTTTAGCTGCCCTCAGGGCAGGTGACCGTGAAAAGTTTATCATGCCTTTTTTTACCGGGTTACTCAGCCTCTCTGCGTGGCTGGGATGGGTCGGTGAATTAGGCAAATTGCGGGTTGACCCAGTGATTTGCAATTTAGCCCAGCACAAGCCGCATCAGGATTGCCCAACGCGTCCAGGGAGCTTGCTTGTCTCTGCCTCACGCAGCTTATCAGAAGTCCAGCCAAAATACCTGGTGCTCAAGTCAATGTTCAGCTGCTGCATGACTATAGGCTGGGAGCGTAATCTTCTATCTTTTCTAAAAGGCGCTTCGAATAATTTGGTGAATAATATTCGACTATTTCAGGCGGATAGCAGCTATTTATCTGTTGGATGAATTCTGTTAGTTTACCACCAACAGTTTCGTTGAGCTCTGTGCGGACAAGAACACAAGTACTAAGGCAACTCAAAGGCACCAAGCTCACTAACCTTGTAGAAATTGCAATCCACCATTCTGGACAAATGCGCGGCGCGCTTCAACATCATGAGGAAGTATTGATGCAAATTGTTTGAGCACATACTTTTGCACTTTAACCGGTGCCTCACGCAAGAGCGGTTGCAGAGCCTGGAGATGCGTGCACTTGGCCAATATGGCCTTCAAAGCACGTTTGGACTTAGTTTTGAGGTCCTCTGAGCTGTCTTGGTGCACCATACAGGCCAACAAGTGACGCAGGACGTCGCCCTCTGCCAACGCCCGAGCATGGTCTGAGGTATGACGACCGATTTGACCCAGGCTCCATGCAGAAGCTGCCTTAATATGATCCTCTGGCTCTGTAACCAGTGCTTCTTTCAGCGGAGATACACCCTTTGAGACAATGATGGCTAGTGCTAGTGTTTCAGAGAAAGCTGCGATGTAACCAATCGCCATGATACCGGGCAACTTGCCATTTCCTTGAGCTTCAGAAACGTAATCCACTAAGGCAGCAGCCCCGCCAGAGTTTACAATTAGTTTTGCAAGCTCTGGGGTATGTTTGGCAACCTCTCGGATACAGGTTGCAGCATTCTTTCTCACAAAAGGATCAGTGTCTTTAAGGCAGTTTAGGACATTTGGGAAAATTTCTGCCTCAACAATTACCTCAGCTAAGTCAACAGAGTGTTTTGCTATCTGAGCGAGACAGCTGCACACTTGGCGCTTCAATTTTGCATCAGGATGCACAATCAACGGGGCCAAATAAGCCACAGCACCAGCATCTACGACAGCTTGTGCCAACTCGGGCGAGTGCTTGCAGATATCGGACAGGGCAGATGCAGATATACGCTTGAGAGTTATCTCTGGTTCTTGGATGCACAGGACTAAGAGTGCAACTGTACCAGCGTCGACGACTGCCTGGGCCAGCTCTGCTGTGTGTTGTGCTATGTAACCAATTGCCCAAGCAGCTGCCTCTTTTACTGTTGGGTCGAATTCTTCAAGACATGGGACTAGGGCGTCCAGTGCACCAGAATCAACTACTGCCTGGGCAAGATCAGGCGAATGTTTCGCAACTGCTCGGAGGACAAATGAAGCGGCCTTCTTCACAAAGCGCTACGCACAGAAATTCATGTAAAATGATGAAACGCATCACGTACATTTTGTTCAGAGAGTGAGTAAACGAGCTGGGGAAGAATTTCATTACCAACAACTGCCTCTGCTAAATCCTCACTATAATTGGCTAACCGACCAAGAGCAAGGGCGGCAGACTGTTGAATACTTGGCACCTATCAGTCCGATGTTAATAATCTAAGTTGCTATCATTATTTCATCGAGCAATACATTATCTAGCAAGAGTGGACGCAAAAGTTGCATAACACCAGCATTCTGCATGACCTCAATATTTTGCGGGCGTGTTGCCGCCTCTGCCACAGCCTGGACAAAGGCGACCTACGGGAATTATGTTGTACGTCCCCCTGCAAAGTTACACTTACCCGTGATTTTTGATATACTTCGAAATGTTGCAAGACCGACACACCACTCATCGCGTGGATTTTTGTTGTATGACGGCGTTAGGTACCGAAGATACTTAAAGTCCTAGGGTAAAATAAAATATCCGAGCCGTCACTTCCAGGATGGCGCCTACTATCTCCACAGACTGGCTTTGAAGCATCGATAGTAGTACCATTAACGCCAGAACTACGAGTGGGCGGCGGGCCTCACGGAATACGGGGTTTGAGCCGCGAGGCGCGCTCATAACCCCGGTCCCATTGAGTCGTGCGCGGGTGTTGCCACGGAGCCGGCGTTCGTGCGTGCGTTAACGGCTGCGCACAAGGCCGAAATGTACCTCGAGCAACTCGGCGGGTATTATGCTCGGCGCGGCGTGGCATGACCCTGACCGAAAGAAACTTTTAAACGACACAACACACAAAGACAACTAAATTATTAAATGTTCAACTATTAAATGTTACATCATGATGTCGGTACTAACAATCATGATACCATCAGGATGATCAACCTTCAAGTTATTGAAATCATGATGTTAATCTTAAATGTTATCCTCCTTGCCGCGATTTCATGATTATCGCATCTTATCACGATCACGACAATGGGGGAGTGCAATGGAAATACACCGTGGCGTATCCAAGCACAACCCGTACTTATATTACCCGCCTAGGCTACTTCCCATCCTAGGGTACTCCGATATCCCCTTAGTAGGGGAGTCGCCTCTCACTCCTAACTATTATCATCCTGAGTCACCTTTTATTGACGGACGAATTTCCCGTCGCAAACCCCATCAAACACGGGAGAAACTATTTCGTTAGACGACTACACTACGCTGCCGAGGAAGTCCGGAGCTACACACTCTATTTCCCCCTGCATCGCAAAGGGAATTTCCGGTGTTTGGCTAACTCAGGCTTGAAGGCGACCTGAGAAGGAGGGTTAAATTTCTCGAACTAACTTCACTGGCAGTACCCCAACAAGCCTCGCGCTTACCAGGGCAAAAAGGCCCACCGTGACTGGGCTAATAATAATTAGGTTAAGAGCAACCGTCGATACTACGACGAGTGGAGATCGCACCACTGGAAGTTGATGCCATTTTGCACACCATGACTGGTGATAGAATCGATTTCTAGCATTCAGATACTGATGAAATTTGAATAGTGGTCACCGACAATCCGCATCTTCATCTTCATCACCGTCCTGCTCCGCGTTTTCTTGGGCCAGACGGTCCATCATGATTTGAAGCTCGGTTTCTTCGCGCGCTGACACGACCTTTGGGGACATTTTGATATCAATTTTTCCACCTCTTTCAAGGATTTTTTCAGTTATGGCAGAAATAGCTAATGTTAAGGTCTGAATACCAAGCTCTTTATCCAAAGTCATGGTGGTCAAGACATACATTGGAGGGGCAATTAGCCTGATCTGGATTGGACACACATCTACACACTCACGTTGGCCGTGGATAAGTGCTTCACGGATTGCATTGATACCACTGTATGAGAAGCAAGTGACCTCAAGATCTGCTCGGACCTTGATAGGCTGTGGGGAGAGTTTTTTCTTAACGAAGTCCAACAGGCAGTTTTTAGTGGCGCTCTCAATGTTTGGGCAAACTTGAAGGACATCGTCATCATCGCCCGATAGACAGAGTTTCAATGCATCATATGCATGGCCATATTTTCGATACAATGGCCAGCCGACCATCTCATACAACTCTTCTAATCTTTTCCCTTGTCTATCTGCTACATGCCGCATCACACGATGTACCGCCTTGGCTTTGTTGTAACGCTCTTCGCATTTCGCTACATCTTCAGCAGAGACGCGCCGCTTACTGAGATCAATATACCCCTTCTCCTTGTCGACACGCAGTACCATTACCACCTCGTTTCTGTTTACTCGGATTAACTTGTTGATGCTACGGATTCGGCGTCGGCTCAACTCGCTAAGCAAGATCATTCCTTCTATGTTGTTATACTCAAGTAGAGTCACATACGCGCCCATTTCCGCAATGTTTCTCACGTTCACCATCACGAGCGATTCGACCTCTGGAAATGGCTCTTCGTAGAAACGACATTCTAGTCGTGTATCGCTCATCCCTCTTTCTGCACTGGAGATAATAAGGGCCCTTGTGGAGTGAAACAACTGCGCAACCTCCGAAAAAAAAAATCCGTGAATGAGTGAGAGTGTCACGGGTGTTAAATTTTTTCGTTAGCTTTGGGCTCGCTGGCTCGGGTTCGCTAGCGCTGAGTCATTGATGGTTTGTGGGTTTCTGACCTCTCCACTCCCCCTGTCCCGGGCCGCCTCCACCTCTCAGGCTCAGTCCACACGTAACCCGGGCCAGCCTGAGAAGGTCAAGACTCCGAGTCTCTCTTGGCCTAGGCTACTTGAGAGCAACGACCTAAAGGAAGGCTCCTTATTTCAGGGTTCCTTATTTTGAACCGGACTCGGGCGTCGTCTTAAACCTGAACGGACGGCTGCTGACATCGGATCAGTACTCGGGACTCGCGCACTGGGTGCTAGACTAGCCTGACAGGTCGCCCAGGTCTTTTTCTCGGAGGCCACTTAGAGGTCCAGTGGTGAGGGGTCGAGTGGGCCTCAAAACAAAGTTGCGACCGGCACAGTTACTTGGCTGGAATTGAAACGAGCTGCAGGTACTTCGAGAGGCCATTGCACAGCGGCCCAGGTCTGAGCCTGCCGGCCCTTGAATTTTGGTGCGCACCGTCACAAACTGCCCGCTGACTGGCGCTCGCCGGTGGCTTTGCGCCAGGTCGGAAACGAATACCACATCAACAACGTCACCTCCAGTCACCTTGCACAAGTGTTTGCCAGCCACCTCGGACAAGTGATTGTTTGCGCGCTCCTGGATATCAAGATGTAAGATACCACAGAAGCTCGGAGCTCAAGCTCTACCAATGTCTCACCTTCGACAATGGGTCATGTTGAGAGGCCCTGAAATCACTCGCTGGAGAGGACGTGAAGGAGGGATGCGCCAGTGTTTGCGATGGAGAGCCGCGTGACCTACTGGCACCTGCCGTGCATCTGAGGTCTTGAGGCCAGATAGATCCCAGATAGTTGGCAATGGCGGACACTTGTTTTGCCGAGACTTAGCTAAATCTAGCTGGCACCTTTTTCTGGCAACTTTGCATGTCTCATTGTCCTTACTAAGCTTCACCTCATGATCATTTTTTGCTTCGTGGGGAGAGTTTTGTTGGTGCTCGCTAGAATCGGTATCCGAGTCAGAGCTATGGTAATTTTGATGGGCTAGTTGCTTGTGCAGGTTCCTCAACCTTGCCTTTTGTTGGTCGTCAGCTGCCTGCATTGTGACACTAAGGCCATTGTCTGAAGCCCCACTGACGTCAGCGCCAACAACAGAGAGAAACTCGCGGAAGTCAATGACTCCATTATTGTCTTTGTCAAATTCCTGTACAAACTCACCAAACGCATCGTCGTCGAGGTGGATGTGATAGCAGGTTAAAGCATTGCGGAGTTCTCCTCTGCTCATGGCATGACAACTAGCAATATTTAATCGAGTGAAGGCTGCCCGACTGTGCTTGAAGTTCGTGACAAGCTTGTCTATGAGCAATGCGCGTGCCTGTTTTGCAGTACATTTTGGTGTCGGCTTTATATCTCTGCAGTTTCTTGTTGAATTAGAATTGTGATCAACGACACCAACATAGGCCCCGCCCGCTATGGATTTCCCAAATTCCCTGACAAATAGTGGGAAGGTGATACCATTGCCATCCGCTGGGAACTTGCCATGAGTCCGCTGTATGTGTTTTACAATCTCCCGGACAATGTCATCATTAACATGCAGATGGTAGTTGTCAAACATCATCTTGAATTGTTTCCTGCATAATTGACTAGCACGGTCCTTATTATATCGCTTGAAAACCTTGTTGACCGAGGTTGATGTCTCAGTGAGCTTGATATGCAATAGTCGTAGAGCTTCCTCGCTGGATAAAAGCCATGGTTCGGGTATTCGATTAGCAGTGTGAGGGATACCACGCGTGCAAAGGCCTGTCGATTGATTTGCTTGCCAAGGTGCACCGCAGATGGCCTCTCCAAACCAAAACAAAAATTCTTTATAGTCGATACTACCATTCTTGTCACGGTCTAGCTCACAGTATAGCATTTCATAGTCTTCATCATGAAGTTCAATATTCAGCGATTTGATAAAATGCCTGAACTCCTCTTTGTCGAGGGAACTGTCCTTGTCTAAATCTAGGTTTCGAAAAGCAGAGCATGCCGAAGTATATTTACCACCCAAGCGTCTGGCAACTACCTCCCTAATCTGACTTACTGTGTATCGAGGCATCTTCGACTCAAGCCGTGGCTGGCACATGGAATTTCCGAACTCGACTTGTTGCTTTAGTCGCGGGCTGGCGCTAGAAATAATCCCAGTATCACGAAATCCTGCAACGATGTCTCCGAAAGCGGCAACAAATTCGCGATAATTTATAAGGCCATCACCATTCTTGTCCAGGGCATCAAAGAATTGCTTCGCCTTCTCATGAGACATTTCAAGGTTCATTTGGCTGAGGGCATTGTGCCATTCTTTTGCATCGATACAGCCTGATTTGTCCACGTCTGCTATTCGAAAGATACGTCGTACAGTACGAGCTCGAGTCATTAGGATTGACTCCATGGCATTCATGAAGTCAGTTGTGGTCCAATTCTGGTGGCGCTGGTAGCTATTTTTCTTGTATAATTGTTCATTTCGTTCAAAACAGCATTTATCCTCTATCCTCCCCAATCCCGAATTCATCGCCGTGCTGTTGCCAAAGGCGCTACCCGCTATATCTGATCCGAAAAAATTGTTGAATTCTCGATAAGATACTTTCCCAGAATTATCCGTGTCAATACGTGCAATTAGTTTATCTACATCCGCGTCGCGTAATTTAATGTGATAATTTTTCAGCAGCAATAGAAGTTCTCCCTTCTCCAACTTGCCAGAGCTGTCTCGATCAAGTGCTCGAAATGCTGTCTTGACCTTCGTGTGCTGAGTTGCCATTCGAGTGCGCAATTCTGTGATTGCAGTTTCCAACTTCATATTCCGTGGGCTGTTGCGTAGACAGCGGTTTTTAATATTTTCAATATGAGACTTTTCGCCATGGAAAACATCCATCCCCTCATATCCACCACCACAGATGCCTTCTCCGAACGCGTCCTTGAACTCTCGATAGTCGATTGACCCATTTCTATCAACATCTATTGTATTGAACACTTCTGTCAAAACTTTCGGGCCCACTCCCACGAGATTCAAGTTGTGCAAAAGACGACGAATTTGCGGCTTTGTAATTCGATCTTGCCTGCATTAACAGGGGCCGCTACTGCTTGTGAAACGAAATGAACTATTGCACCGGGGTGCACCCGGGCTGGGCAACTTCTCGGAACGCCCTTCGCACCGAATTAGACTGAGTTGCAAACTTGTCCTTTAAAGCTTCGATCAGTACACTTGGCGACCACTTATGAAACGGCTTATGCTTTATCCTCCTCGGCGCAGAAAGTTGTGAACTAATCTCCATACGGATTTAGCGTTCAACGAGTGGCTGGCTCCAGCAATGATATATTTTATTGAACGATATCGTATCCGCGCCGGCCGCAAACTTTAAGACTGAGTTCAAGTTCGCACGAAATCCCGCCGGGCGCATTACCTGAGGCGGGGTCCGTTGTGTGAACCGGGCCGGCCTCCGACTCAGGCTTTAAGTTCAAGTTCAACTTAACCGGCACGGTCACGTATTTTTACATAACGCTACGACATACTCCTGCTATATACCTACCGTGACGGTATGAATGATATGACATAACTTTTGTAGGACCTGGTACTCTAGTAAGGACTTATAGATAATTGTGTGGGGGAATGTTCGACGAAAGTCCAGAATGTACGCAGCCAGTTGATAGTCAACTTGAAAGCTCTGAGGGTAGCGCAGAAGCCAGACTAGGCGCTGCTTCCCTTTGGGCTCGGCTTACCCCCTTCTACACCTCGACGGACGGCTTGAAGACTTACGATCTCGTCTCTCGTGCCTGCTTGAAATCTGAAATTCCTGAAGACTCGGAGATTGACATTTACACTATTGGTCGAAATAAAAAATGTGATGTTGTGATTGACGACTCCAGAGTTAGTGGGTATCATTGTCGAATCTTTCGGGCGTGGGAAAATAGACCTGGGCTAACTAGCCAACTCCTACCTTACATTGAAGACTTGAGCTCAAATGGGACGTTCGTAAACAAAATCAAACTAAAACGTCAGGAAAGACGGCTCCTCAGTAGCGGTGATGAATTAACCTTCTTGTCTCCTAAAATACAAGAATCTCGCTTTACAGCACATGTGTTTGTCAATGTATCTCATTCAAATACTACTATGGCGCCACAGCATGGTCCCACCTGCCGGTCGCTTACTCTGGCTGCAGCAGCGCCAGACAGGCACCTCGAGGCAGACTATCAGCTATGTGAAGAGTTGGGCAGTGGCACCATAGGGAAGGTTTATCGCGCTGTCAATCGCGTCACAGGTCAGGCTTTTGCGGCAAAGATAATTCCAACCCGTAAGTTTGCTTTCCAGCGTACTTTTTCGTTCTCAGACTTGCTTCAAGAAGCACGTATGCTTCGGAATCTATCACATCCAGCTATTGTATCTGTTCATGACGCTTACAAGGATGTCGACTCCTTTGCTATTGTGATGCAACTCGTAGAAGGGGGGGATTTGTTTGATCGAGTGGTGAAGCGTGGTCACTATCCAGAGTCTGATGCCCGCGACACGATGGTTCATTTGCTATCTGCATTGGCTTATCTGCATGCACGCGGGATTGCGCATCGGGACGTCAAACCAGAGAACATATTGCTCCGCACAAAGTTCTCTGATGTAGATGTTCTCTTAACTGACTTTGGCCTAGCTAAGGGTGCTGCAGTTTTGGAGCTGCGTAGTTTATCGTTCACCTCAATTGGGCTAATCCATTCGCATTCTTTCAGGTTGGCTCGCATGGCTGTCGAACATTTTGCGGAACGCCACAGTACGCCATGACTGCAATTAAGATTCGCGTCACAGTGCAAATTAGGTATTTGGCCCCCGAAGTGATGGAGCGTCAGGGGAGGGGCACCACAGCCCGGGGGGGTGGCTATGACGGTGCAGCTGCAGACATGTGGAGTGTGGGCATCGTTCTTTTTGTTTTGCTATCAGGAACACAGCCTGCAAACTCAAATTTCGAGCACAAGCGATCAGTTTGTAGCTTTGATGATAACGAAGTGTGGCACGGTATCAGTTTAGAAGCCAAGGGAGTCATATTGAAACTGACATCTATTGATGCCCTGAGACGCCCCTCTGCGGGCTCATGCTTGGCTATGTCTTGGCTTTCACAAGCGCATGGTGTGGACTGTGCATCACCTGAACTCAAACGATGTAAGCAGAGCACAGCCCCCTCTTAAGCATTTTGGACTTGCATCAATAACCATCATTTCCTGCCAATCAATCATTCATGCTATAGTGTGCACGGCGTTTCAATCAGCCACTCATCCCTACGAAGCTTCTACTGCACAAAACACAAGAATAGCAAGCAACACTTTCTTTCTCTGGGGGAAATAAGGTAAATATTGCCAGTGCGTTCAAGTTGGCATCGTGAGAACCATCCATTGGCTGAAGCTAGCCTGAATGATTAGCCTGGGGGCAGAATGTAGGCAAGGCTAGGAAAGAAGTCGGCCAAGGGCAGGTCACTCCGATAGTGCGACTACCTCCGGGTCTCCAAGCACGGGCACACTCCGGCTATCCCGCTGTGGCCCGCCGAGACTCAGGCCCCTATGAGCAAACTCGACCTGCAACTCCCGCCCAGGGGCCGGACTAATAGCATAGCCGCTTTTTGCCCAAGTAAAAAAAACTGACTTAAAAGAGGCCCAGTGGCAGGGCCTGGGCGCAGCACGGGGGCCGGGGGGCGGTCTCCTAATTTGAGATTCGAGTTCCTAGCCACTTGGCCGGCGCCGATTTTGGCTATGGGGTCCCACAGAGTCCCTTTGTACGCCCCGTGACCGGGCTGGGGGAAAGGGGTCATTTAGAGGCGAGACGCGGTCGCGAAGTTGCCCATCTGGGGCCTAACATGCGGGTATTTCAGGGGAAAAACTCGCTTCTATGCTGATAATTTGGTCTCCCAGGGGCCCTCGGGTACCTATGGCGTGGGGCGGATGCATAGGCGCGGCCGGGTACCCGATGGGCTGCCAGATAGGTCGCCTGACGCGGCACGAAACGCCACTGGCGCGACCTTCGCAGGCCAGTAAACTATCAAATCCAAATCGACGGCGGGGTCGCAGGCCACTAAAATTTCCAGGCCACTTAACGGGTTTTACCATGTAGCCCGTTTAGTGATATTAGCGACAAAGACCCCTCCGGGCGGTTGGGTGAGCGCGGGCAACCCCTAGAGCCCTGGGATGCGTAGAGGCGCGCCAAGGCAAGTACCGGGCCGGGCATGACACCGCCGGCGGCCTGGCGTGGCCCACCCCACCCAACTTGAACCCCTCCATAAGCTCCTGAGGTTAACAACGCGCAATAACGGGATTTTTACCTGCGTTACTGACCCCCGGGCCGGGTCCGCCGGGCGGCCGCGCCAGGGGTTAATAACCCCTGGCCCGGACCCTGGCCCGGGGGATGCGATTTCGGTAAATAGAGGTTCTTGACCGTTTTCGACCATTTTTTATTTTTCAACGATCTTTTATACTTGAAGTTCTTCTATTCAAGTTCCGCCGAGTCTCTGCCTGCCCGGGCCTGAGTGTATCTCCTTTTTTCATCATAAGCTTTCCAAGTCACTGGCAAGCTATTTTAGTTGTAGTATATGCACTTATATTCATTGGTCTTTTTTCATTTTGGACCTATCATCAATATACATACATATTTTTTTCTCAGGCTCTTTTCCGCAAATTACGCACAGCCGGGCGTTTTTTTACGTGAGAAACGGCCCAGCGCAAATCACGCCGTGTTTTACGCGCAATTTACGCGTGCTTTTATTAATAAACCCGCGCGCACGCAGCCTCACTGCGGCAGCTGAGCCAGAGAGCGCCTAAAACTTTGAAACGACTGCCCAGTGGCCGCGGGGAGGATCGGCGACTGCCCGGGTTGGCCGCGGGGTCACGGTCACGGTGGCAGGACGACGCATGGGGCGGCTAGGCCCGCGGCCCAAGCCTGAGGACCAATAGATATAATAAGGCCCATATACCGCAGTAAGAATACCAAGTACGTTGATTTTAGTGTACTACTACCTAGAATCCAACGCGTTATCAGATCGATTTGGTGCGTGTCAAAGCTGCTTTGTTGACGCTGCTTGGATCTGAATGTCAGGAGATGACTACGCCCGAAAAGTCTCCTACCAGAGATCATCCTGAAGAGTTCCCAAGCTCAAAAAACGAGAAAGCCACCATTGAGCTTGAAAATCAATACGAGCACAAGCTAGCTCTCGAGCTGGAACGCTTTGACCATCTGTCTGAAGAAATAGAATCCATTCAACAGCGATGCGAAAGCCTATTGCAAGCCCAAACAATAGAACACGAGGCTGCGATTCGAGATGCAGAAGGACGCACGAAACGCGTCGAAAAGGAGCTGCGCCAACAAATAGAGCGCCTGTACGAAGATGCAAAGCACAATGAACATATGTTCCGGGAGGTAAATAGAGAATTGTGATACGGTAGGTATTGACCAGCAGCATTACGGTAGGTTCTTGACCAGCAAGAGCATGAGTACGAAACAGAGCTTCAACAACTTATGGCTGCTGCTCAAGCAGAGTTGGCTATCGAACGTGAATGTACAGCTGAAGCTAGGGGCCTAATTCAGGCTCGAAATACAAAAATTTCACGACTTGATAAGCGTCTGGATGCGCTCAAGACCGCCAGTCATGCTCGGAATGTCCTCTTGACAGCCGAGAAAGTACGCAATGCGAAGCTTGAAGCCACCCTACGACACTTTAAGCGCCACATGGAAGAGCGCGAGTCTACGCTTGAAGACAAAGAACTTTCCATTTTAAATCTTCGGCGAAAAAATGTGACTTTGGATAATTTCCGGCTTGTGCTGGATCATCGAGTACAACGACTCGTACAGGAACGAGGGCCTATCACTCGACATGTTGAGGGTCTAGAAGCTCATATTACCGCGATGTACGATGAACTAGAAGCAGACTATTACGAGAGGAAGAGGAGGAAGCAACAGCTAAATTCCAAGGACTCAAAAGTAATCTCTTTGGGACAGGAGACTGCAACCTTACGAGGTTTACTTCGGGAGAGAGATGCGTATATTGCCTCCTTTAAGCGCATGTTGTCCACGCTGGTTGAGGTTACGACACCGAAGGACTTGGAAGACGCAGTCAAAAATGCATATTGCAAGTATATAAGAGATGAAGGATCACAACATCGATCGAAAGGGGTCAAACCATATTTGAGCGGCCAAGAATATAGTGGCAATTCCTTTGAAGAACATCAGGAATGCAGACAAGTCCATCCTTATGGTCTGGATAATGCACTAGTTGAGGCGCATTCACAGCGAATTCGTGCTCAGAAAGCCACAGAGATTTCAGAGCATCGTCTTTGGGTTGAAAGGGGCAATGCCCAGCGGCTGCAGAGGGCCAGACTTGGTATGTCTTTGTTCACATTTTCCTTGCATCAACTCGCGATTAGGCGAAAACTCACTCTTAATTGCTGAATGCAGTTCGTTAAGAGGCGAAAGCTTATCACTCGCACGAGATATCAGTCATTTGCGACAAGTAATGAAGGACCACGACGAAAAAAAGCGTCACAAGGCACCCCAGTCGCACAAAATGGCGCAACATCATGTCTCCCCCACTCATGGTGAAAGTCATTTCGCGCTCGGCCCTAGTCTAGCGCTGCAGGCAGCTGATTTACCATTGGAATCATCTGGCAGTCAGGGGTTTCCAAGACGTAAATTCGATAGAGAACCGAAGCCGCCTACTTGGCGACCGACTCAAAAAAGACTTTATCGAGGATCTACAAGGGCACTAAATCTATTGTCTGATCGCGATGCCCGAATCGTTCAAGTAAGTCATCTTTCTTCACACATTTTGTAACTCAAAAACCATAGATGGAATCTGCACATGATGCAAACACGAGAGTAATTGAAACTCAAAAAATGGAAATCAAGCAGCTTCGTAAACAGTTGCAAAAGGAGCATGGTCCAGGGGAGTCTAGAGATGGCCAAAGGGGGCTGAGTTCTTAGCCCATCTTAATCGACCTCTAAAATCATAAAAATGGTGTAAAAACTGGCTCAACGCCACGACATAAGTACCCGAGTGACCCCTTTCCACCAGCCCGGTCTCGGGAACAAAATTCGCCCCCGGAAAAGTGGCTGGGAACTCGAATCTTAAATTTTGGGTCCGCGTCCTTGTTTAGACTGGAGTTCGAGCT
>JACLAA010004895.1_pt1 | contig 28250 bp, 22 predicted proteins | sample 8027891 | NCBI WGS metagenome assembly JACLAA01 (sample SAMN15724900, study PRJNA655200) | protist metagenome | isolation source: fluorescence activated cell sorting (FACS) single amplified genomes of... | place: Spain: Blaines Bay Microbial Observatory, Mediterranean Sea | collected 2016-01-19 | reverse complement strand
CAAGTTCATGAACCAGTTGGACATGTAGTCCGCAGTGATCTTATGCTCTATCAAGAACCCCACGCGAACAAACCGGTCAATCCTCAGGTCACTGGTCATCTCCTTGATGGACATGCGCGCATTGTTTCCGACGCCGAGGGCGAACAGCACGCCGAGGAATTTCTTGAGGTCGGCCATCTTGCGCGGCATCGTCACCCGTGTTGCCCGCGAAGGCGGCCAGTTCTTATCCTCGGGGAACTCCTTCGGGCGGGTCGGTTTTCCCTTAACATCATGCCAATGCTGGTTGGTCGCATCGAGTACGTCCTGCAGCATCTCCTCCGATATTTGATGGTGGAAGTACTCGATCGGTTTGAGAACGGGCCTCTGTCGCCGAGACGTGCTCGCTCGGGTCGAGGATCCCCCAGGCTTGGCGCCCTTGAACTTGTGTATGTTGTTCGTGATGATGTCTTTCGACCAGTCAGCGGCGTGCGTTTTGATAACGCGCCTCACTGTCCTCTTTCCTTTCCGGCGAGCATCTGGCGCGCGAGGTGCAGCCTCAGGGTTGATCTTGTTCTTGTTCTTGCTCCCCGGCGGCCGACCTCGACCCCGCTTCGGCACCGACGGGCCCGCGCCCAGGTCGCCTTCAAAAGTTGAGGGACCAGCGTCCCTTTCGGGGCTGGGGGCGACCCGGAAGACGAGACCATGTTTATTCCGCCTAACCACAAGGTGAGGAAAGTCGGTCGCTTTCTGCAGGCGTTGATGGAGAACGCTCAGAAGGCGTGGAACCTCGGGGAGCACGCGTCCATTGACGAGCAGGTGGTGCTGTGCAATTCGCGGAAATGCTCGTACAAGCAAGTGCTGAAGCATAAGAAGTACAACGGCATCCTGCTCTACTCCGTCAACGACCCTGTCACCGGGTACACGTTCGCGTTTGAAGCAGACCGGAGGAACAACGAGGAGGGCGGCCGACCGGGATTCGCCATGCGCCTGTGTGAGTATATTTCCGGTGAATGGCGACGGGTATGGATGGACAGTGCGTTCCCCACCATTCGCGGTCTCGAGGCAATGTATGACATGGGAATCTACGGCGGAGGGACCATCAAACACATCATGGGTTTCCCAGCAGAGCTCGATGAGCTCAAGCGCCCAATGGGTGACAAGAACCCCGTGTTGAAAAAGGGTGAATACGAGTGGCGGATGGCACCGATGAAAGCAAAGGCGGATGGCACCGAGCGCAAAGCCGCCTTCACAGCGGTGATTTGGCACGACGTCGGATACGCCAAGATCATCACCACTTGTCACCAGCCGAATGCGACCATGGTGAAGAGGAGGCAGAGCGGCGTCCAGGGGCGCGTGGATCGTCCATGCCTGGAGAGTATCTCAGAGTACAACAAGAACATGGGCGGCACGGACCAGTGCGACCAACTTCGGCATTACAACACCACCCAGCGAAAAACTGTCAAGTGGTGGCACGCGTTGTTCTTCTGGGCTCTCGACGTTGCCTCGGGCGTGAACGCGTACACCGAGTACCAATACGATTACATCAAACACAACGGCTCAAAAGATGGGATGCTCACCAGGCAGAAGTTCGTGTCTTCCATCGCGGACGATCTGTTGGGTGAGCCTCAGGGGAACACCAAGAAGCGCAAGAGAAGTAAACAAGTTGACAATCACCTTGCAGTGGATGATAACCCAAAGTCCGCTGCGAGGAGAAGGGCCTCATGGATTGTCCCAAACGCAACTGTGCGCTCTGTTATCGTAAGTCAAAGAAGTCAAAGAAACAACTTCCAGTTCGCACGGCATGCGATGGCTGCAACAGTGCTTTGCACGCCAAGTGCTACAATGAATGGCACAAGTTGTATTGCCCCGTGGTTGCTGAACAGGGGGAACCGTGATGTGATGCCGTGCTTTCAAGAGAGCCAAGGATATGCCCCGGAAATTTCCCTGCAATGTACATAGCTGTCCGGGATGTGAATTAGGGTCCTCTGTCAACCTGTCTAAGTTACGATGTACAAAGTAAGTCTGTGCGCGCGCGGGGCGCATGTGCGTGCGCGCGACCTGAGGAAGAACACGAAGTTTCATGCCTTTCTTTCATGAACCATATGATTAAATAGTCTGTATATTTTGAAATAAGGTGAAAATCAGCATCATGCCATATGGCATGATAGCTTCGTCTGTGAAGGTTACCCCTAAACCCTAAAAGTAATACGCTAGCTAGCTAGCTCTAGCTAGCTAGCTAGAACTTTCGAAAGTAGGACCATATATGTATATCATAAACGAAAGTTTCATATTAGCTAGCTAGCTAGCTAGCTAGCTAGCTAGTCTATCATAATATACTTTCGTACTTTCGTACTACGAAAGTACAAATTAGACTATCATATATATTGTTGATAAGCTTACTACGATCTTAGCGATGTTGTTAGTGTTGAAATATACTTTCGTATGATACAATACTATGATACTTTCGAAGGTACTTTCGAAAGTACTTTCGAAAAAAAAATGAAAGTATGACAAGTTGACTGAAACCATCGCTACTTATTTGAAAACTTACGACTTAAGTCGTCCTACGTGGCACACTTAACTTAGAAACTTAAGAACTTAAGTCGTCCTACGTGGCATACTTAATTTCACTAAGTTAAACTTAAGTCGTCCGACGTGGCACACTTAACTTCACTTAATTGTTCTGCAAAGAAGGGTAACCCACCGCCAGGTCCTTCATGAACCGCACGCGCGCCGACGAACCTCAGCGGAGGTTTCGTCGGCATGCGAGGTCGACCCGCCGTGACCATCGTCGCCGACGATCACGAGACCTCGCACTACCGCCGCGGGCGGTGTGCGTGCCGCGCACGACGCCAAATGAACGTCGCGCGCGTCGGGAAGTGACGCGGGTCTGGGGTGCCAAGAGGGCGGACGCGCGAGAAACCTTGGGAGAAACCTAATTAAGTGTGCCACGTCGGACGACTTAACCTTAACTTCATGACTTAAGTTCCGAAAACTTACGACTTAAGTCGTCCTACGTGGCACACTTAATTTCACTAAGTTTTCAAATAAGTAGCGATGGTTTCAGTCAACTTGTCATACTTTCGTAATAAAGTATTATCCTTTCTAAAGTGGTCTCTAGAGCTATCTAGCTAGTATCATATAAAATAGTCTAGTCTAGTCTACGTACGTAGTCTACCTTCTTCTTTCGTCTTCGTCCTTCGTCGGTCCTTCGGACGCGACGGTATAAGTATCCGTTAGATCCGTACTGTACTTATCATACTTTCGAAAGTATCATATCATATTTCAGACAAAATGAAAACCCTGCGATCTGTCGGGAACCATTCTCTAGCCTTATCCACTTTTTGTGCACAGTGCCACCACGATGGCCGCATGCCGTCTGACCGCCTTGCCGGCGCAGCTCGCGCGCGGCACATCGAAACGATTGGGCCCTCGCCGCCCTAATATTGCCGCCCAGGTGCGCTAAACACCCCGCAGCTTCAGACCCAGCGACGAGACGAGAGTTTTTTTTGTAGTTGGAAGTTGCGCTGAGCGATCGCAAGAGAGCGACCAGATGGCGCGCACGAATGATTCGCGCACCAACAACGTCCGCCACGGATGTGAATCGCAGCTCGAACGAGCGAGCGGACCGAGCTTTTGGCTCGGCAGTTGATTCACATCTCTGTCTACGGTCTATAAGCAGGCTTTCTGCAAAACCCAGCTGCGCCGTCGCTTCACTCTCCGTTAACTCTGACCCTTTCACCTCTGGAAACACCTCTGCCCGTTTCCCAGCGCTTCTCTGTCCGCACCATGGCATCCCTCCACGACTTCAAGGGAAAGACGCTTGGTGGTGGCACGCGTGCTGCCCCCATCGAGGGTTCTGAATTTGACTTCGCTCAACTCAAGGGTAAGGTCGTGCTGATCAACAATGTTGCGACAATGTGAGGCACGACTGTCAGGGATTTCATTCAACTGAATGCCCTGGCGGAAAAGTACGGCGACAAACTCGCCATCCTTGGTTTCCCGTGCAACCAATTCGGACATCAGTGCTACGACGCGGATTTCGAACTCATGAAGACCCTCGAGCATGTCCGCCCTGGTGATGGGTACGTGCCCGAGTTCCCCATCATGGCCAAGAGCACTGTGAATGGAGCAGATGAGGAGCCCTTGTGGACATATCTGAAGTCCGCTCTTCCAGCTCCTTCAGACGATCGTGCTGGTACAGGCTCTGATTTTATCTATGACATTCAGCCCACTGATAAGCCCATCCAGTGGTCTCCAGTCCGCCGGTCCGACATCTCTTGGAACTTTGAGAAGTTCCTCGTCAACCAGGACGGTGAGCCTGTGAAGCGCTACAGTCCCAAGTTCGAGAACGCGAATATCGCGGACGACATTGATGCTTTGCTCAAGGATCCTAATGCGTCGATATAAACAAAAGAGTTGTGTTGCGGCAATCGTTTGAACGAGATGAGCTCTCGTGTTGTTCCAGCTTCCAGTTGCAGTTGCCGTTGAGTTTGCATGACCCTTTCCTTGTTGCAAAACTGAACCTATTACTCGCCCAACTTTAAGAACAGTATGGCTGCAGTCTTCATGACAGCGATTGCGCAAAATTCGTGTAATCATATTTGCACAAGCGCATCTGCTCGATATCTGCGGTTTTCAAGAAGTGTGGGACGGCGTTGTGTAAGCTTTGCGGCGAGAAAAGATTCCTGTTTAATTAATTGAAACATTTCATTCCGATAGTCTCGAAGGTTAAATCTCCCCAATAAATTATACTTTCGTATGTAGCTACCAGCTAGAGCTGGCTCGTTAGCTACTACTTTCGTACTTTCGAAAGTACTTTCGAAAGTACTAGCTAGAGCTAGCGAGGTAGCTACTAGAAAGTACTTTCGTACTAGCTCTAGTGGCCTGTTCTTGTTAGACACATGATGACGGATGACGATTCAAACGTCATACGGAATCGTCATACGTCGTCAGGTGTTTAACTCTAGCTAGAATACCGGTTTAATCGCAGCTTGCCTAGCTCTAGATAGAGGTAGATCTAGCCGCTAGCTATCCTATAGCTCTAGAGCTAGTTGTTTGCTTACTTGATCTAGCTAGCTAGCTCTATCTACGCTATTATCATAAGTTGTGAATGTTGTCCTATCTGGCAAATTGTGTGCTCTGATCTACCTTCAGTTTGTCAGGGTAGCTGTTCATTTTGTCACTCCCTGCTGGTCACCACCAATAAGCCAAGGACAAAAATGACTGCATATTTCATGTGCGGATAGTCGTTCATTAGGATAGTAATCCTACCGACGTGAGGAAGAAATCCAGCCGCCCTTCCCATGATGCTGTCTTCTTTTAGCCAGTCCTGACCAGTAGCGTATAGCACAGTGTCATCGCTATAGTTATTGTCTCCTTTCGTCAAGAGTTCTCGCCAAGCTTTGTGTGTCGCTTGATAAGAACGTATTACCCGGTGCACAATGGGAATCTCTCGTCCCTTGACGTTGAACACCACGATTTCACCCAGCGTTGTCGGCCGATTCTCGAGGTACAGGAGCAGAATATCACCACGGAAGAACGCTGGCTCCATTGATCCACTGAGCACGACAACTACGGGGGAGTCGCTTCCCGTAAAGAGCGTGAGACACTTCCAAATCATGAGGGCAGACGTGACGACAAGGCCGAGATCGACCAACTGTAGCGTCAGCTGGCGGTAGTTCATGGACCTCAGATCATACCATGTTGATTTTATCGAGTTCAGCATTGTTATCCTCCCTGCAACAACGCAATGTCACCAGGAGAGAGTGGGTTAACTGTGACGCAGATATGCCACACTATGCACGACTGCTTGTACCTTGATATCATACGACATGACATGCTCTAATTTACTTTCGAAATTAACATGATATATCATAGATATTACTTTCGAAAGTATGTATGATATTTTCATATTTCTATTACTTTCGTAGTATTATTTAGCTATGTAATACTTTCGTATCATACTTTCGTACTTTCGAATATTCAAATATGATATCCTAGCTATTCTAGCTAGACTAGCTAGCTACTTTCGAAAGTACGAAAATATCATATGATAATAGACTAGACTAGACTAGACGAGACTAGACTACTTTCGTATCAATAATATGATATCATAATATCATATGATATGATACAAGTAGGTAGAGATAGCTAGCTAGCTAGCTCGCGATACCTAGTAGCATAGCGTACAGATATGCGTACTTGTACTACTGTCTTTCGAAAGTATCTTTGAAATAGGGTCCTATAAGCACAAGCACAGGTATCTTGCGCGCGAAACGCGCACTTGCAACAATTCGGGATGTGCTCGTCTCATCACGTTTAAGAGCACCATCAACCGGGCCGAATCCAAGAATTCTTCCATTTAGAGAATTCCTGAGATCATGGTTACAAGTTTTAAAGCACACCAGATTACCCAGAAATGATTTAGTTTGACACTGCTTCATTTCCGGTGCATCTGGTGTGCGGAATTTATACTGTAGGTCCTATTCTCTTGTGATTGGTCAGATCAAATTGGACGGAATTTCAAAGTTTTGGTCGTTTCCCAAATACGTGGTTTATATAATCCCCGCGAGTCGCGAACAAGCCGACCGTTCCCACTATCATAAAACCCACCCACCCAAAGGGAGGCACCTAGCCGGATTTAAGATTTTACCTTCTTGGTCCTTGTTACCAGCAGTCTTGCTTGCTTTCCTCGTGAATTCCCAAATTACTGTCCTCTGCTCGCTGTTCGCGGCGCACAGTGTCTATCGACGCTGCTGCCCAGTTCTCAAACGATCGACGCGGAGATGGGTTGGAATCATACTACCAAATATTTTCTTAGGCTGCGTTCTCTCCAATGATTTCGTCGTGTCTCTCAGTAGCTCGACACCCCCAACTCCGATTCTGTCGTGCTTGGGGCAGCAAAGATGTTGTCACTTCCAGAAGTATTCCAAGGAAGCAACCCTTTCGTGGAGGCCTTTGTCGACCAAGGCCTGCGATTAACTGCATTCTGCAGGATCGTCAACATGTGAGTTTGCTTACTTCTCCTACTGGTCGAACGCACCATGATCGACTCCTCCTTGCGAGCGAGAGCAGTTTGCAAGCACCGAGGAGTAAGTCAGGAGGAGAAGTGGGACTCACTTTTTTGGTAGTCTGCACTTCGCTGGTTTTGTTTGTGGCAGTTCGACTGTTTTCAGCCCGATTTCGATATAGGACTGCGTACCGCTCTGTTCGAAAGCGAGTCCTGATCATTGGTGGGGGCTTTGCTGGTTTGCAGGTCGTCAAAGACCTTGCAAAGAAGTGCGAGGTCACTGTTGTTGACGTACGTGACTTCTTTGAGTACACTCCAGGGGTGCTGAGTGCGTTGGTTGGAGGAAGGCCACTACGACGTGGTTTGACGTCCGCTTCGACTTATCACTCGAGTGCAGAAAAGCTTCTGAAAGCTGAAAACAATCGATCCATCGGGGCGCTCATGCGAGTTCGACAGCTTCATCGATCTCTGCGTAGAGCTGTGCCTAAAAAGGCGAGGTTCGTAAAGGTGAGCCCTGAACACAATTTATCTTTGCGCCCGGGCAAGTTAGATATCTCAACTAAGCTATGCGAAACAGTAGCCGACACTGTATCATGGGATTACCTTGTTTTGGCGACTGGCAGTGTGTATCCCACTCCCATGAAGCCTGAAACATTTTCGTCGAACGAAAAGGACACGACGAGCTCTCTACGACACGCCCAATTAGCAGCACATGCGTCGAGGATCGCAAGGGCAAAACATGTCTTGATCATTGGGGGGGGTATTGTAGGTGTTGAGCTTGCCGCGGAGCTTGCCGCGGCGGCGGGTCGCTCTCCTCAGCGCCTAACTTTGACTCACAGCGCCACAAGTTTGTTAGATGGCCTCCCTTCATCTGCCAGTGAGCATGCTACTGAATGGTTAAAGCGACACGGAGTTGAAATATTGCTTGGAGAGCGTTTTGAAAGTAGTGCAGACAAAAATGCTGAAGGTGGACATTGTTATCGTGGAGTGAATTCGCAGGCGGTCATAATCGCGGATGAGGTTATCTTTGCCTCTGGTAGTCGAGCAGCAACTGACTTTTTGCAAAATGGAGTCTCGCTCTCTGATGCCAATGATGACTCGGTTGCACCTCACCTTCGTGTCCCGCTCGACACCAAAGGAAGAATACAGATTAACGAGGATACATTTCGTGTCGACTGCGGAGTTTCAGTTGTGCCGTCAGAAAACGGCAGCGAGCGGAAGATAAAAGTATTTTGCGTCGGTGATGCTGCCTCAAAATCTGTAGATAGATATCTGGCGTCTTTCGCACACTGGGAAGCTGAGTATGTATCTGAATCAATAATGAGAGACATAAACATCCAGGCAAACGGAGGAACCTCTGACACTTCTGAGGTTGAGCCGTTTAGACCACCTCCTCGCTTTATGTGTGTCAGTCTTGGTCCGTTTGACGGGATTTTCATTTGGGATGCACGGATCATTTGCTCCGGACTGATGGCTGCAGTCTTGAAGCTCGCCATTGAGCTATGGTTCAAGAACTTCTTACCAGCCCCATACTCTGTCTGTCGTTTATTACCTAGGCTGGATAGCTGAGCAGTGAGTGAAACTGAAGTGTTACTGTGGGAGTCAATGTCGTGCTTCGTCAGATCAACAGCGAACAAATTGCGTCACACTCAGCACGATGAGGAGGGTTCACCACCATTCAAATCAGGATGGATGGATGGAAGTGAAAAGGGGATTGGACCGTGTAGATTAGTTCTTGTAGCTTGGTAACTATCGAAAGTATTCTGTATGAATTACGAAAGTAGACTAACAATTTCTTCATAACAACCCCACAACTGTTCGTCGGGCACGTGGGAAAAGTTCGTGCCAGAGTGTTCATAGTTTCATCTCGTGAATGCACCTGCATCTTCCAAAACATGCGTAGACTCAATCGAAAACGATTGTTCTGTTTTCGTGGACAAGCACCCTGCTCTCAAGGTGATAACGAAGGGCTCTGGCCAGAGCAACGCGTTCAAGATCCTTCCCTTTTCGCACCATATCCTTTACTGTATCACGGTGCGAAATCGGAGCGACATCTTGGACGATGATTGGCCCCATGTCAAGCTTGGCAGTTGCATAATGTGCAGTGGCACCAATAAGTTTCACTCCACGTTCCTTCGCTCTGTGGTAAGGCTTTGCACCTTCAAAGGCAGGTAAAAAGGAATGATGAATATTGATTGTGTGCGATGCGTGCTTGTCACAGAAGTCATCACTCAGGACCTGCATGTAACGCGCCATGACCAACGTGTCGACTTCATATTTTGCAATAGCGGCTTCGATCAATGCTTCCTGTTCCGCCTTAGCTTTACTTTTGTCACCGCTGTCCGCGACGAGCGGAAAGTGAAAAAAAGGAATCTCGAACTGCTCTGCGATGTACTTTAGATCAGGGTGGTTGCTGATGATGAAAGGGATCTCGCACAAGAGTTCCTTCATGGGTGATGAGGGGTTAGTCAGTATGTTGGACAATAATGAAATAACTTCGAGCATGATACTTTCGAAGGTAGCATATCTACGAAAATTCTACGATGATATCGTGCAGCGTCGTTTGAACTGAACGAGTCGGGAAAGGCAGACACCGTCGAGAGGTGGCAACACAAGCGACGTACCTTATTGGCGTGGCGGACAAGGAGGTCCCAGAGGCAGTGATCTATCTTGCTGACCAAAATGCCGACGCGGTGAGGGTCATCGACATAATCAATAGTCCATGAGAAAAGGTCGTACTGCTTAGCCATATTCTCGATCGAGAGCTCGAGAGATTCGCGATTTTCGCCGCCGCAGTATGCGTTGGAGAAGTCGATTGACATGCGCTGAAAAAAAATGCCGTCCTCATTGACGTACTGCGCACTGCTCAGGATGTTGCACCCACAGCCAAACATGAGCTGCGTCAGGCCAGCCATAAGCCCCTTCTTGTCAGGACCAATAAATCTCACTGGCGAAAGAAGGGTCACAAAGAAAGTCTGAAAAGTAAGAGCCGAACCAGTGTGGTCGAAACGGTTCGTGTCACTTCGCGAAAAGCACTTCGATAAGATGGGCATTCTGGCGAGTCGTACCTTTCGCGACGTACTGCTTTCCGGAGTCAGTGCCGATGGCGCGTTTCTCATGGTGTACAGAAGGCAAATCGATAGAAGGAACGTTGGACGAGTCTGCTCGTCTTCCCTTGCTGGCGGCGGTTCCGTTCCTAGGGCCGCTCGCGGGCTCCACAACAGCACGCGGTTGCGCCAAGGGGCGGACGTTCATGGCCTTGGCGTAACCTTTCCTGAACGCGGAGGGGATGCCAGCCGCGAAGCCGCTTCCACGACGCGAGCAAATGCATTCGTGTCGTCCTTTGATAACGCCACGGGAGGGTAAGGTGGCGCGGGCGCGCATGCCGGTCATGGACATGGCCTTATGCTGCGGCGGTGCGCGCGTTAACTTTTGGAGACGGCTTGTGGCGTTTCACAAAAGTGCGCCCCTCGGTGCGCCCCTCGTCAGAAACCGTTCTTGGAGTTTTTCGCAAGCAAGGTAATTCGAACACGCGGTGCTGAAAACTGTCGCGTCGTGTATGACTAAGCAGTCAGAATATTTATTGTCAACAACGGAACGTCGACAACGCCACGAAACTGCTCGTTGTGTTTCATCCATCCCGGCTTTTCGGGTAGATGAGAGAGCGTGAAAAAATCCCGGAGTTTTGAACAGATACTTCGAAGGTATTCTCGTAGAACATACAGGCTTCTTTTGAATCTTCAGAGGAATTCGACACCTGCTGCTGATACTAGTCTAGCTAGTAGACTACTAGCTAGCTCTAGCTAGAGCTGGCTCTGCAGAGAGCTCTACCTATCTTAGCCAGCTAGCTAGTAGCTAGCTAGGCTAGCTAGCTACTTTTAGAGTCTCTATCTACTTCCGAAAGTAGACTATGAAAGTATTTGGGGGGTTCGACCACACACTCACTCTAGCGCGATTCTGATTGGCTGAGAGGGTAGAATACTGCAAGATAATTGGTCGAATCATGAACACCCGCGTGTGCTTGCTTGAGCACGCTTTAGAGTAGAGAGCCCACCAAAGAACGCTGATGATATCGGGATTCTGATTGGTCGAGATGATTCTGCAGTTTGATTGGCCAAACCGGTGTGAGCACCCGCGTGTGATTCCAAACGGCGCGCGTCGCACGGACAAATCCTATCGCTGTCTGAGCGACGGGTCTCGTCCCGTGGGGCACCTTGAAAAGAACGTGGTATCGCCGAGGTGAAATCCGGGGGCATGTGAAATCCGAGGATCATCAGGTAAGAGTTTTGAAACTTTCGCGCGCTCACAACGGAACACCGACGAGCGCGATGGCGTCGTTCGCGTCTTCCATCACGCTGCCGCTCCCCAAGAAGTCGCCCGTTCGACGTCGTGTGGGCGGAAGAGCTCGCCGCGCTCGCTTCCCTCGCGTAATGGCGCTGGATCCAAAGACCGGTGCGTGTACGATCAGGCTTTTTATCTCCTCCACGAAACAACCGTGGCCACGAACCGGCGCGTGAACGACCTTCGCGGGTCCACACGCAGTCCCTCGCATCAAATTTCCACGGCGGCGCGTGCATTTCCCCCTATACCCCCAAACTATTGTCGGATCACAATCGCGAGTGCTCTCTGACCTCGCCTTACACGCAGATCACCTCCGTCTCTTCGCGCGACGCTGTCCTCACGCTCACATCCTCTCCTTCCGCGACCTCCTCTCCCATCTATCGTTCTATCGCAGGCGAACCTGTGCCTGAGGGTTATACGGAAATGTTCCCCGCGTCCCCTGATCCGCGTCGCGCAGGTGTTATTATGCACCCCACCTCCCTTCCCGGCTCTTACGGCATCGGCGATATGGGTTCTGAGGCATACGCTTTCGTCGACTGGCTTGCGGAGGCCAAGATGCAGATCTGGCAAGTGCTCCCACTCGTGCCCCCTGGTCGTCCCATACCCGGTGTTCGCGAAGACTACTGGTCCCCATACTCCGGTCGCGACGCTCACTGCGGAAACACGCTGATAATTTCCCTAGCGGAGCTCGTCAAAGATGGCCTGCTGCAGAGCGACGAATTGCCCCATCCGTATAACACCAGCGGCGACGTCGATTTTAACAAAGTTGCGGAAAGGAACGAACCGCTCATCGCCAAGGCGGCAACTAGACTTGTCGAGAAACCGGATGATGATGCGTTGAAGGTTGACTTCAACGCGTGGCGTGCTCGCCCCGAGATCGAAGTGTGGCTCAAAGAGGCCGCACTCTTCGATGCCATCTGCAAGACGCCTGAGCTGCTCGGCAAGGACTGGTGGGACTGGCCTGAGGACTTACGGACTCGCGACGTGGAGGCGCTTGAAAAGAAGCGTAAAATGTCGGTCGCCTCAATCGATGAATTTTGCGCCACGCAGTTCCTCTTTGACAAGCAGTGGCTCGCAATCAAAGCATATGCCAACTCAAAAGGTATTGCCCTTGTCGGCGACATGCCCATTTATGTCGGAGGCCACTCAGCGGATGTATGGGCCAACCAGAACCTGTTCCTCCTCGGTAGTGACTGCAAGCCTACGGCTGTAGCTGGAGTGCCTCCGGATGCTTTCAGTGAAGACGGTCAGCTGTGGGGAAATCCTCTGTACGATTGGCCCGCGCATGAGACGGAGGATTACAGTTGGTGGGCAGGTAGGCTTGGTCGCGCCCTCGAGCTTCACGACGAGGTGCGAATTGATCATTTCCGCGCGTTCGCTGCGTACTATTCAATTCCTGCTGGCGCTTCTACGGCGAAAACTGGGCAGTGGTTGGTCGGTCCCGGAGAGAAGTTCTTCAAGGGCATCGAGGTAGCGCTGGGAGGAGCGCCAATCGTCGCGGAAGACCTCGGCGTCATCACCGAGGATGTGGTTGCGCTTCGTGAGGGTATCAATGCACCGGGTATGGTCGTTCTACAGTTTGCGTGGGGCGATGATGTTCGCAGTCCGCACCTCCTGCACAACCACTACGAGAATTCCTTCTGCTATCCAGGTACACACGACAACGAGACAACCCAGGGTTGGTACGACAACCAGGACGACTCGACGAAGCTTAGGCTGGCTAACTATGCAGGAATCAATGACGCAGAAGGCGCTGCCTGGGGCTTTATCCGTCTTGGCATGTCAAGTGTAAGCAAGGCATGCGTGTTTGCTATGCAGGACGTGCTGAGTCTTGGCAACGAGGCGCGAATGAACACTCCAGGCGTTGCAGATGGGAACTGGGCTTGGCGCGTTGGTCCTCCCGGAGCGTTCGCAGATGCCTCCGCTGAGGCCAAAAAGCTCGCCAAGCTCGCTGATGCATATCAACGCGTCGCAACAACTGGACCCCAGGCTTCTTCCAAGGACATGGCATCCAAGGTTGCGGAGGCTGATGCTGTCCCGACCCCTTCGATGGACCCTCCCGCGCCAGAGCTAAAAAAAAAGTTTCTTGGCATGTTCTAAAGCGAGTTTTGCTGCCGGTGGCCGTCACCGTCAAGGAGAAAATCCACAGGCGATATCGTCATGTTTACCAGCGTATTGAGGCGATCTGGCATAAGATTCGAAGTAGCCTATACTTGCTGAAGTAGAACAAATTTCGTTGATTACCGGCAACTGAGTTTTCCAATATGAGTATCATAAGTGCAGTCCTTCAGGATAACACACCCTCTGTTTCTCTGCCGCCGCCAAACACCGATGAGCTGGCGAGCTGAGCTCATCACAGGCACTGGTCCTCACCGACTATAAGATATGAGAAGTGAGACTTCTTTGTAGCATACATGTTGCACTTTTATGGTTTGTGACGAAAGTCTCGTAACCGGTCACGTTGTCATCGTCTTCCGTGATGCTTCCAGCCTGTGCTTCCCCCCTTTTGACTTCCATATGCACCATATTGTCATTGTAACTGCAAGTAATAGAATACTATTTGTAGCTCTTCGTTTTTTTTCAGCCTACTTTTGAAGAGCTGAAGGCACCTGTTTTGGCTCAGCGTCGCAGGTGAAAGAAGAAATATGACAGTAACCACAAGGTTACCATGCATACACTGCTTACACGACGCCGCAAAATTCGCCTTCAGATCCTTCCCAATCGTCGTAGATGCTTCCAACAGCTTTTGTCCTTGTTGCCAGTGACTGATGAGCGGGAAAAGGATTTTCCACAGCACCTGTCCACTCCCCACTTTGTAAGTTTTGCTTCTGTCTTGGAAACCCTCCATTGTCGTACCCCGATTTCCCCGTCGCACTCAGAAAAAAAACATCCGTGAGAGCTGTTTCCGTCGCGCGTCCAGCGGTCGTCGCCAAGAGTTCCTCCCCTTCTACTTTTGGGGGATCATAAGCGTGCAGGAGGCGGCGCCATTTTCTTATCTGTCCATCGTAGCTTCGCTTGCTGCAAACCTGGTATGGGTCAGGCGTGCGAGGGTGCTGACTCTTGTCGGGTCCGCGCCTATTCCTTGGAACAAGTTGGAGGTACCGCGCATAACCCAGTGTATTGTACCCCAAATCAATTTGTTTTTGCCGTGCATATACGCGGTGCTGGTTTGTCTCGCGCGCCGCCTCATCAGTGGCGAGCCGTGAGTGAGCAGACGCCTTTTTGACCTTCCGACCAAGCTCAAAAAAGTTTTCCTCAACATTCTTCTTCTTATGAACTTGGGTGCGCGATGCATCTTGCGCTGTCGTCTCGCTGCAGAAGCGCTTGCCGGGAGGTGGATCAGTATGCGTCAGCGAGGGATGACGATCAGAACCGCCGCAGACACTGCTGTTTCCTCGCCTTGATGTTCCAGAGTTATGCCCTTGGCAGAAAATATCAAAGCCTCGCTTGTCACTGTGGTCGGCACGTGCTCGCTCCTGATGCTGGGGTGGCGAACGCGACGTGACCACCGACTCCGTCATGGTATTCTTTGCGCGGACACATAGCTGAGATTGATCCAGAGCGTTTCGCTGATTCACACCGTCGGAAGGTTCGCACGACGCTTGCTGCAACTCGAAACGAACATCGTATGCGCGCTCGGGGATATTGTCGTCCAGCCGGCAACGTCGGAAACGCAGTTCGCCCTTTTCGTCATGTTTCTCGTGAATGTCATGCAATGCTTTCTGATTGTTGAGGGCGTGGTTGTGTCCCATGGCTATGGATCAAGTCGCGCTGAATGAAGCTCTGCGAGCGAACTGTTTGGCTTTGTTGAAGTGTCTTCCTTTTTTTAGAGAATTCCTGTGTAGACTATTTAAAACTTGTAATCATAATCTCAGGAATTCTCTGAAAAGATGTTTTAGAAACTAGCTCTACCTAGAGCTAGCTAGCTAGCTCTAGCTATCCTATAGCTAGCTAGCTCTAGCTAGCCAGCTCTAGCTCTAGATAGTCTCGAAAACATCTACCTTCGAAGGTATTCAGCAGCAGGGAATCGAAAACATCTATCTATCTATTCCGGGACGCAGAATTCGTCACCCGTCCCAAATATCAGCGATGCTTGCACCGCATCCGGTCCATCAAGCGTCAAATGATTCAAGAGTCGGCGCTTCTTCTTCCCTGCGCCCAACGCGATATTACGATCATCTCCTTTCGGTATCGGTGCCTCCGAAGTTTGGGGTCGGTGAATATTCGCCAGAGGCATGCGCAAACCGCCTATGAACGCAGGTGTCTTTTCACGCATCGCCACTGATTTCGGCGATTTCTGCATAACTCGCTTTGATCTCCTCGTCAACTTGAAATTTGTATCATTATCCTTCATTTCCAATTCGTCCCTCATGTGTGTTGCCACCTTGTGAACCTCGGGCTTCTCCGCTTCCTTTCCTTCACTGCGTTCTGCCTCCTCAGATGCAGAGGGGTCATATGATGCGTTGATGTCGATGCTCACCATGTTCGACGTGGTGGGCACAACGATGTGATTTGCAGGTTCACTTTGATCCGTCATTGTTTGCCGATAAGGTCCGAGTTTCCTCATTATGCACACCGCATCAACGCCTTCGGTTTCAATATCATCAAAAGCAGTTGAAATTTGGTGAGTCTTGGCCAGAGGCGAAACGTATCCACTTAGACTGAGATGGTCGAGCACGTTCAGGACAGTCTCTTTAGCCACCTCCTCTGTGAACAGAGATTTAGGTGAGCCACTGAGACCTTCTCCACTGTAGGGTCTCGAGGGAGTCTTCGCAATACAGTTGGAAGTGTGAACAGCCTTCACTTGGACAATTTCACCTGCAGGCTTTGTGATACTCCCACCTTGCTTGGATGCACTCACGGAGGAAATCCAGTTTTTACCCTGTAAGGGTGCATCGGGCATGCTCAAGCCATTTGCTGTCATCACGGCCTCGAGCTCTCTGACCTGGATGTGATAGTTCTCCGCTTTGTTGCGTTCACTCGCTGTCTCTGCCGTTTGCTCTCCAATTTGCCTTTCCAACGCCTTTAGTGCCGCCGTTTTTGAACCTAACTCTCTTGCCATCTCCGAAGCACGCCTTTGTACATCTTGAAGGCGCACATGGACGCCCTGGTCGGTTGTCACATTTGCGTTCAGTCTCCTTCGCTCGGCGTCAGCCAGTTGTTCCTTAAGCACAGCTGCTGCACCGTCACGCTCTGCGAGCAGGCGCTGAAGCTCATGAACTGCACCACGTTGGTCGGTGAGCTCACGTCGAAGCTTGACGACTTCAGCCGTAGCTCCTCTCGATTTATCCGTGTAATTTGACGTCTTCGCGCGTTCCTGAGCAAGGACCTCCTCGAGCTTCTCCTTCAACTCACGTTCACGCATGAGACTCTGCTCCAGTTGAGCCTCACGTCTTAGTGCCTCTGCCAGTTTCATCTCTGCATGTGCAAGCGCTTCGCACGACCCTTTCTTACCAGCTTCAATTGTCACGCGAGCGTGCCGCTCTGCTGTGCTTATTTTATCTGTCAGACGTGAGATTTCCGCGTCTGCTCCACTGAGTCCCTGCGCCGCTATCTGTAGCGCCTTCTGCAGATTGGATAACTCGCTCTTAAGTGCATCACCTGACTCTTGTTCTTCAGCAAGTTGTGCAAACAGCACCTCACATGCAGAACGTGCCGTCTCCATGTCATCGCTCAGTGCGCCCCGCTGCACTTCAAGTACCTTAATCTGGCGCCGTGCGTTCGCTAGCTCCAGTTGTGTGGATGCAATGCTATAGTCACGCTCAGCGACATCGCAACTGTAAGCGTGTGCCATCTGTACGTGGTGTGGGTGAAAACAAAAACGGGACCGGATCGTGTAAACGAACGGGCGATGACGGCCTGCAACACCGTCTCCTCGAGAAAACAAACGACATGTTGTACGAGCGAAAGAAGGAGGGTTCGTCGAAGAGGGAGCGCGAAGCAGCTACAAGGGGTGTCGAATACTTCCCGAAGTGCCGTTTCGGTTGGAGAAGAAGGTAAAAAAGAAAGGTGTGGAGGTGGCGGGAAGTCTTCGCCAACTTGGACGTCGCTCCCTATCATGGACGCACCGTGCTTAGCTCGCCCTCAATTTTTTGCCTTTCCGCGGTAAATGCATTGACGACGACGCTCAGCTTCTTGCGCAACAACTCGATCTCTGCTTGCCCGAACTGCCCCATGCTGCGCGACTCGTCCAGCTGGGTGAGGAGATGACGCGAGAAACTCTGGAGCTCGGCGAGCTCTTCGGAGGCGGACATGTGAGTTCGCGCCGCCAAAGAGACCAACGGGACTGTATCCTCAGCGCGATTGTGCAACTCTTACGTATGCCCTGCGCACACGTGGGGAGGAGCTCGGCGTCGGCGAGTGTGAGGATCATTTGCCGTTTCTTTGAAACTTAAACTTGAAATCCAACGACTATCCCAGCAGGCCGGGCACGGTTTTCTACGGGATGAGCCTGAAGAAACTTAGTCTAGAGCTAGCTCACGTCTGACCATTTGCCCATAGAGATCATCACCGTGTTGGTATTATCATCTTTTCTCGTGTGCACGTACTTCTGACTATTTGCCTGACAAATCAACGGATAATCAAAAAATTTGCCTCAGGAATCCGACTGGTTTTAACCGGTCCCCGTTCAAATAATAACCGTACTCCAAGCGTCGCATTTTTAAATGGTCCCCATGAAACACGTGGACCCTTCGGTGCCGTCCTTGACGGTGAGGGCGTGTACCCGGTAGTGCTTGGCGGAGGGGAAGGAGGAGCCGCAGTGACCGCACGCGGCGTGGTTTTCCGCCACGTCCGCCAAATTGGGTATTAGGTCGAGTCCGAGAGCTCTATTCGGCTCCATATCCTTCGATATCCTTCATAAAATCGTATGGGATTCAGTCTAAATATCCGCGCAAAACACTTGCCACTTGCGAAGGATATATCCTTCGCATGATATAGGCACTAGCTCTAGCTAGTTAGCTCTAGCTAGACTACTTTCGAAAGTAATATGATATATGATATCATATATATTACTTTCGAAAGTTTCAACACTGCCCATCCTCACCGCCAAGTTACGTACACTTTACCTCTATCCGAGATCATTCCCCTTATTGTTCTTTCTCCTAGTTACACAGGGATATTACACTATCAGCATACATTTTACCCACTACATATACATTAGACTAGCATATTACTTGATATAGTTATCATACACCCACACGATATTCCTGCTGTAGTCGCCTAGACCATAGTAGGTATATTCCACAGAAAGTATGATAATATGATATGATAAATAAAGATAGGATCATAGCCATGCATTTGATAGATAGCTATAGGGTTGGGCAAGGCAAGACTGTCCCGAAAATTGGTCTTTTGCTTTCAAATCGCTTTTCCCCGACTAGACCCCTGCGATGAAGTGAAAATACGACCCTATAGGATATAAGCTCAGCTCCATCGGTCGTACCTTTATTTATTCGAAGCAGGTGAGGATTACCTTCGTACAGGATTCCTTTTTCTTTTACGAAAGTATGATACTTTCGAAATAGACTAGCTAGACTAGACTAGACTAGTTTTCTTTCAGTGTACAATTTGCCCATGGACACATCTTCAAAGTCCATATCTCTGCGAGGCTGATACCCTGGTATCGAGCAGAGCCTCGTGGGATCTCTGGGACGTAAACTGTGAAGTGTGTTAGAATTAAGATGATGGTTGTCTGCTGCTGCTCGTCGAGGCCCGCAGCTCGTAGCTTTGTCAGGACAGGATCTCGCTACAACTTGACAACGAAGCGTGGCTATCTGTCTGTGACGACACGTGCCACTGGTAAGCACCCGAGTTCAGTCAGGCTTCTGCTTTGAGTACATCCCATCCACCATGTGTACCACATTACATTTCCTTACTTTTGCGGCGAAGACGGCGCGCGACACATTTCTCCGTGGCTTCGAAAGTTGACCTTCCACGCCCTCCACAGAAGATGACAAAGGAAGTGGCGATCGGTTGGTTGACTTCAAGAAAGCTTGGAGGAAACTTGGTAAAGATATTCAAGGCTCTGGTTCGATTGACCCAAATGACTACGTCGACAGACCCGCGCAATATAAAAAGAGGCGAGTGTCCCGGAACGCGCTCACTTCTTTCTCATTCCAATTTCCACATGTAAATGATCGTGGCGTCCTAATGTAAGACTCTCAACACTTGTCCTATGGAATTGTCGCAACCATAATAAGATTACAGGGAAAACAAAAATGATTCACCGGGAGATAATATTCGTGAAGACGAGAATCTTGTTCTTGGCACTTGGAGCTCCGAGGCATTCACAATATTTGGTATTGCGGCAGTTATCGTGTTACTCTTTCTATTCATTTTTGTCATAGGTCCACCCCCAGACGACGGCAGGTGCTCGCTACCGTGGTGCTAACTCTAGCGCTTAGCGATAAAACGCACTCGTCGTGACAGAAAAGTATGAAGGTAGTTCACACCCTGGCATAGGGATCTTTGACTACAACATAAGTCCGCCACTTTGCCCCAGGTGACCGTGGCGCTTCCTGACAGCAGGTTCATCGTGCATTCGTGGTACATCAGCGGCTTCGATAAACTTTCGATGTATCCCATCGGCGTTCACCGTATTCAGGCGCACACAGCCTCCTGAGCTTGAGTCGGTCGACATGGCCAGCGAGATCGCCCGCGTGACGAAATCTTCGCACTCTGCTCGTGTCATATTTTCCTTGAAGCCATCGTCCATGAATCCCCAAATGAATGTTGAACCAGATCCATCAGTTGTCCATTTCGTTTCGATCATATTTCCTCCAGCAGTACAGCTGAATACTTGGGGGCCGTATGTCTTGTCCCAGCCCCCTATTATCATGTACGCACCCAAGCCTGTACCCTGGTTTGCACCCTTGTTTCGGTAGTTGACCTGGTTTGCCACCTGCGCAACCGTCTTGACGTCAAGTGGCTCGGATCTCTCCATTCCCATTTGTTCGACATGAAAACGCACGATGCTTGCGACGGCTTCAGTATCTGCCGCTGAACCAGAGCGGCACAGGACGGTGGTATCCTCAAGCCCCGTCATTTTGTCGCTCGCTCTGTTTGAAACGTAGATACCGGTGCTAACCCTGGTGTCCGCGCCGAGCACGACGCCTTCATCATAGACACATGCCACGATGGTCGTGCCCGTCTTCGGCGGCTCGACTGTGGACGATGTGGCGTCGCGAAACATATTTCACCACCGCTCTCTCTTTCGCCCGAGGAGGAGCGGACACTCAGATCTGAGTAAAGCATAATATCATACCTCCCAATCAAGGTAGGTAGACTAGCTAGTATAATACTTTCAGAAAGTATTAGACTACTTTCGAAAGTACCTTCGGAAGGTACTTTCGAAAGTAGTACTTTCGAAAGTAGAAACCAGCTAGCTGTGAACGTATACAAGTAGTCTAGCTATAAGCCTATCGCTACTTTCGAAAGTAGCTAGCTAGCTAGCTAGCTCTATTATCTACCTTCCTCCGGTGCAAAAAGATAGGGGATTCATTTTTTGAGTAACAGACCTGGGAATATGATCATAGTCTAGTCTACTTTCGAAAGTACCTTCGAAGGTACCTTCGAAGGTACCTTCGAAGGTACCTTACCTTCGAAGGTACTTTCGAAAGTATTTTTAGAGAATTCCTGAGATCCGTATTTTTTTAGAGAATTCCTGAAATCATTTTTTTTAGTGAAACCCCACCTTGAGATCACAACACTACCTCCTCTCTTCTCTCTCTGTTTGCTGCTCACCCGGACGAGCACTATTATATATTTTTATCCGGCACAACAGCCTGTGCGTACAGGCCTTTTCTACAGGCAGGATTCTCCCCAAATCGAGGGTGTGAAACAATATAAAAAATTGTGGGAAAATAGTCTCGGGTATTTTATCCATGGCGATATTAGGAAATTAACATCGAAGACAGGTATTAATACAACACTACAACACTAGCTATAGTCTAAGTAGTAAGGTGGATTGCGATTCGCGTAACCAGCGAGGGTCAGGTCCAATTTTGGCCCCGTTTTCGGTCAATTTCATTTTTCTTATAGGACTATACCGCGCTCTGAATCGCGGCAGCCTCTCGGTAGAAACGAACGCTCGCCGACATCGCGCCAAAGTCGTCGTTTCTGTTGGAACCGCGCGCGCCCATGGCGCCCGACGGGACGGACGCCCTCGTGGCAATGGATGCCGATGGGCCGACTGAAAAGCGCATTGAGCTCGACCGCGGGACCTCGATCTCCGTGACGCCGCTCTATGGCGTGCACGGTGCGATCCCTCTCTCGCAGTCTTGCATCCCGTGCGAATCCGACTAACCCTATCTCGCGGGCGTGGACACCGCCTAAGCTTTCTCTTCATACCTTTCTCCCCGTCCCCGTTCCTCCATCCTGATCCATAGGCGAGGACCCACTGTGTTATCTCCTCCAAATGGATGGATGGAAGATTCTCCTCGACTGCGGTTGGAACGACGCCATGGACGTGGAGTTGCTTGCTCCACTTGCGAAGGTGGCTCCCTTCGTTGACGCCGTCCTCGTGTCCCACCCAGACACCACTCATCTTGGAGCCCTGCCTTACGCCTTTGGGAAGCTCAACCTGCGATGTAAAGTGTACGCCACCCTCCCCGTACATAAGATGGGCATGATGTTCATGTACGACCAATTTCTCGCGCGGCAGAATGATGGCGACTTCAACCTTTTCACCCTGGACGACGTGGACGCCGCGTTTGGTGCCTTCGTTCCTGTGAGGTACGCGCAGCACTCGACTCTCACTCGCATCTCTGAGGTGCCGAAGTGTGAGACATCTGCGGCGTACACAGCGGCACGCGAGGTGACGGTGTCGACGACAAGAGCTTCGCTGGGGGCAGCCGAACCTCCAAACTCAGCATCTTCGACACCAGTTTGCGGGACAGGGACTTTGAACAGAACGAAAGAAAAGCCCTCATCATGCATCACGGTGACAGCATACGCCGCAGGACATACGCTCGGGGGTGCGTTGTGGAAAGTGGCGAAGGATGCGGAGGACGTGATTTACGCGGTGGATTATAATCACCGCAAAGAGAAGCACCTTAACGGCACGTCGCTGGAAAGCTTCAGCCGGCCATCTCTTCTCATCACAGACGCGTTTAATGCACGCGGGGCGCCGCCAGCAAAGACGCGTGACGCTGACTTAATGGATGTCATTCTACGTTGCGTGCGGCGTGACGGGAACGTGCTTGTCCCAATCGATCCCGCCGGAAGGGCACTTGAACTTATGCTCTTGCTTGAGGAGCGGTGGGCAAAGCAGCAACTTGGGGCGTACCAGCTTGTCCTTCTTACTACAGTTGCGTACAACACCATGGAATTCGCGAGGAGTCACCTAGAGTGGATGGGCGAAAATGTCGGACGAAACTTTGACCGCGACCGTCTCAATGCCTTCAACACAAGGTACCTCACCCTATGTCACTCCGTGGAGGAACTTCTGGCGCTTCGACCAGGCCCGAAGGTTGTCCTTGCATCCTTTGGATCTCTTGAGGGTGGCCCCTCGCGAAGGCTCTTTGTTGAGTGGGCCACAGACCCTCGGAACCTAATTGTGTTGACTGATCGCGCCCCCCCTGGGACATTGTCGCGCGAGGTACGAGAACTCGCCGATACACCGCCAGGGGCAAGGAAACCACTGCAAGTATCTATATCTCGGCGGGTACCATTGGATGGCGACGCCCTCGAGGTATGGCGTCAGAAGGAGGCAGCAAAATGCACGGCAAGGGAAGAAGAGGCGGCTGCAGCTGCGAAAGATGTTGCAGCAAATGAACCCAAAATAGAACACGCGGGTCGCGTTGAGGAGAAGCTAACACCCGTGCATACCGCCGCGATAGATGCCCGTCTCCAGATCACTGGAATCTCAGCCGCGGGGACGCGCGCGTCGGACCTTCACCGCCGACATTGCTTGGTGGACGGCTTTCTTCCACCGGCGTCAGCCGCTGCACCAATGTTTGGCGATGAGACATGGGCGCCAGAGATGACTGACTTCGGCGAATCCATTGACACTGACATGTTTGATCGGGCGATGCTCGAGGCGTCGAGCTCTACTCCTGGAGCAGCTGATGCAGCCATAGCGCAAGCCGAAGGTCCCACTGCGGTGGTGGCATTGGCAGCGGCGGCAGCGGCAGCTGATTCCGATCGGTCCGTTGCACCGCCTTCCCATGCGCCCCCACCTCCACCAGAGGAGATTCCATCCGAGATAGTGGAGGAGACGCATGAGGTGCACATTCGCGCGATTGTGCATGTATGTGACTACGAAGGCAGAGCTGACGGTCGGAGTGTGCGCACGCTCATCACGCACGTCGAGCCGCGGCGCGTGATTCTTGTGCACGGCACCCCGCAGGACACTATGCACCTCCGCGAGAGCCTTGAGGCGTCGCTCCCGGGCGTCGTCGTCGACGCCCCCTCCGCGGGTGTGGCGGTGGACTGCACGTCTGACACTGCCATGTACCGTCTGGGGCTCTCACAAGAACTCTTGGCACGGACGCGGGTGCGACATGTCTCAGGGTACCAGGTTGGATGGGTCGACGGTGTGGTTGGGTTTGCCCCAGGAGGACTAAACGGTGAGCAGGTTCCGGTGCTTTTCGCGCCGAGCGGCCCCACCTCGGCAAACGCCCCTACAAGTGAGGAAATCTTCGAGGCAGTGGCGTCACCAAACGCGAAAAACGACCCTGTCTATGCGCAGGGCGCTCTCGACTTCATAAGTCCGGCACAGGAAAATGGGTTTGAGATGGTGGTGACGGACGCTGCAGCTGCAGTGGCAGTGGCCGCGGCTGCAGCCAAGGAGCGGAGACGGTCGGCGTTCGTCGGCGATCTGAAACTTAGTGATTTCAAGCTCGTCCTAGCAGCGGCAGGCGTGGTGGCCGAGTTTAGTGGGGGTGCACTCGTGTGCGCAGGCGGTTCTGTGTGTGTTCGTAAGAAGGCAGGGTCCGAGGATTTGGTTGTGGAGGGGGCGCTCTCTGATGATTTTTATCGCGTGCGGGAGATTCTCTTCGAAAGGTTTCAGATTGCGTGAGTAGTATTCTGAGTGGTGGCTACCTCATCTATCGTGGTGTAATTTGTGGTGCAGAACACGTCCTCCTCGGTCAAGTTTTGATCCACCATCTCCTCTCATGCAACCTGGGCACGAAGAGGGGTTCCATAACACGTTCAGAGGAACATCCGCCATCTCCAGTTGCTTCAGACACGTTCACGCGGGCTGCATCTTTCGGCCATATCTGAGCCCCCATTTCAGCGCTTCAATCTCCACTTTGTCCGCTCCCACTCGCTCGGTGTCGTCCGGCTGCATTTCCTCGAGTTGCCGTTCGAGGGAACTCCGCGCCCTTTCTTTCTCCCTGGTCTCATCTGTCTTGGCTGTGATCTCGGCAAAACCAGCACGGATCCCTGCCAGTCGCTGGTACACTTCCTTCGAAACATCATCGCCGGTTTCTCTCGCATCTCGATACAACGCGTCGTCGATGATCGCGTGCGCCCGACGCACCGCCTTCCGCGCGTCGTTCACGTCGCGGCGAATCTCCTTTGCTTCCTTGACGATATTTGTAATATCCCTTTCTTGCTTCTGCACGTTGTTCACAACTTCGTCGATTCGTCGAACGAAAGTTTGCCTCTGTGTGCTCTTTGGCGCTGCCTTGTACTCGTGCACGAGCATGCTCTCTCTTTCTCTTTTGTTCGAAGCTGTATCGTGATGATTTCCCCCGCTGACTCCTTTGACACCGCAACTGCCGCCTCCACGGTCGGGTGCGCCGGCGCAAGATCCACTTCCGAAGCTGTCCCGAAGCAACAAAGTAATGCAACGACAGGGGCTCACTCCGCGACTCTCGCGCGGACACAAAATGATCCGCGGTGGTCTTAGCTCGCTCTCGGCCGACACACCGCCCGAGTCGGGCCTCAGGCGGTCCAGGAGGTGTGTGCGCGCCGCTTTCGGTTTTCAATTTCGCCCACCTGCACCGAGGAAGACGTTTTCACGGCCCTCGCCGCACGTCATAATCCACGAGAGGACGCCGGGCGAGTCGAGCACTATGTGTGCGAACTTTCAGAGCAAACGAGGTGGCGCTGGATGCCGTTCGGGCGGCGTATTTTTCACCCGGGGGTGGCGAAGAAACTTGAAAAAACGCCGAGTCACTAGAATACTTGTAAATGCCGGTACACTGTGTCGTTTTGGCTGAAATTTCACGAATTAACTCCACCCTGACATTAAAATTAATGCTTTTCAAACTTCTGAAAGAAATTGTGCTTTGAGCTCAAACTTTCGCCTCAGCAGTGGCCGCCGGACGGAGGTGGGGGGGTCGCTCCTGGTAGGAGTTCTCGCAGAACTTCTTGACGGGGACGGCGAGTCCCTCCTTGATCTCTTCCTCGGAGAACTCCCTCTTGATGTAGTAATCCTCCTCTGACACGCTGGGGTCAGCCGGGAGAAACATGGAGCCCCACATAGGGAAGTGAATGGGGATGACGAGGAGAGTAACGCCGATGATCGTGAATCCCATGTACATGATGCCGTCGTAAGTTTCAATCGATGCGGACTTGAAGAAAAGTGCCATGCAGATGGTTGAGCCCGCGTTTCCACCGGCACCGATGTATCCGGAGGCGACGCCGAGGGCACGTCGGGTGAGGAAGGGAACGATGCCGTACGAGGCACCTTCGGAGGCCTGGACGCAGATCGAGAAGAGGACCATGAAGAGAATGGTCATGCTGAGACTGTTTTTGGCGAGGGCCATGAAGACGCAGAGAACTCCTTCGACCGTTTGGAAGATCCAGAGTGTCCAGAGGCGACCTCGCATGCCGTACTTCACAGACGACCAGTCAGAGACGAGACCGCCGATGGTTCTCGCGAAGATGTTCATGAGACCATAGCACGAGGCAAGGATGCCAGCAGTCACGAGATCAAGCTCAAACTGATCATAGAGATATCCCGCGACGATGTTGTTCATGGTGAGCTCGACGCCGAAGCAGAACCCATAGGTGGCAACCATGCACCACATGCGGTAGTTTTTAATGCCGAGCATCTGCGTGGTGAAGGCAGACTTCTTCTCAAGCTGACCAGACGTGTGGAGCAGCTTATAGTTTCCATCGGGTAGATCCTGACCCAGAAACATCACAGCAACACCGGCGACTGTGTGGAACAGACCGGGAACAAGATACGCCCAACGCCACGCAGAGAAGATGCGTCCCTCGGTGCCGACAACCATGCCCTGGTAGATGACGGGCATGAGGAACTGCGTCACGCCGCCGCCGAGGTTACCCCAGCCAGCGGCCGTGGCGTTGGCGATACCGACGCACTTGCCGTTGAACATGCATGACATCCAAAACTGGCACGCAACGAAAGTGGCAAGACCGAGGCCAATGCCCAAGCGGCAGATTAGGAAACCTGACGCCGTGGTGACGTAGGACATGCAGAAACAGAACGGAGCGGAGAGGAGCAAGACGATCGAGAGACCGTAGCGGGGACCGACGGTGTCACAGACGGATCCCATGATGACGCGGGCGATGATCGTACCGGTGACAGCGGCAAGACCCGCATCGCCAAGGTTGGGCTTAGTCATCTCCAGGTCCTCGCGGATGATGGCAACCATCGGCGCGGCGGCGAAGGTGGACACGAATGACACGAAGAAGCCAATCCACGACATGTGGAAAGAGGCATGGTGCGGGTGGTTGAAGGAGAAGATGTTCAGACTCTTCGCCTTGTGCTCACTGTCCACCTCGATGGTGAATGTTGGCTCGACGGGGGCAGCACTCATGGTGAGCCGTCTTTCCACGACGAGCGTGTTCGAGGCAGGCTGCGCAGGTAAAGGTGACGGCGTCGGCTGAGAAATCGAGTTTCACACGTCGCACCTCGCGTCTTTTGATGAGCGTCGTGTCCTTTCGGGTTATCGGCGTGGAATCTCGACCGTCCCTCATGCAGGGTGCCGTTTGTTTGACTGTTTCTTCACGTTCCTAAACAGACTAGCTCTAGTAGAGAGACTACCTACCGTAATGTAATTTGATTGATTATTTTATCTAGTCCATGATGACGAGTCTCACGTTTGGCAGTTAGCCATCCCGAGAAGGAGGATTTGACTCGACACGCTTGAACGCGCGACGTTTCGACTTCCGGCGAAAGGCGAATGAAAAGAACGGCGCCCAACGCAAATTTTTATGACTACCAGTACTACTCTATATCGCACCTTAAATTCCATCGTCAATTTTGTTCCGAACCTTCTCCTGTGACTCTTCGTGTGACCGCGAACGTTGCGCCAGAAGATCACAGAAACACGGACCTGCTCAAAATCGCGAGGGTCACCGGCCTCGCGGTGACGGAAAAAGTGCTTGGTGTGGTTGCTCTCGTGTACCAACCCCCGGTCGGGCCCCCACGGGTTCACTTTCACGCGCACATCGAGAGAGTCTTGTAACGACAGAGTCCTGAGAGGATGTCACGCGTTCTCCTCTTCTTCGCCCTCGTGGCTATGGCCTTCACCGGCGCTTCCGCGGGTACCCTGTACTCTACGATTGACGACTCCGGAACGGTCGACCTTGACACCGCCTGCGGCACGGTGCGCCCGCATCCCCTGAACCCAACACGATCGAGCGTTCCGATTCGACGACCCGGATCATGCGCAATTCCGGTCGACTGATGTCGTAATACTCTCGCTTCCACCGAGCTCTTCATCGCGTCTGATCGCTGACATGTGAGGCTCCCCTCTCCGGCCACCTCCTTCTTCTCAGACGCTCAAGACTGGTGCGAGCTCCATCCTTGTAAAGTGGAGTGGTTTCAGTGACGTTTCTGCTTCCGAAATGGACATCAAGCTTTGCTTTACCGACGATAAGATCAAAGAGCGCCCTTGGCGCAAATTCAAGGACGACATCAAGAAGAACAAGCAGTGCTGGCAGACCGCCGAGCTCAAGAAGTTCCTCAAGTCGGGGGTCAGCTACAGAGCAG
>JACLAA010005846.1_pt1 | contig 28306 bp, 27 predicted proteins | sample 8027891 | NCBI WGS metagenome assembly JACLAA01 (sample SAMN15724900, study PRJNA655200) | protist metagenome | isolation source: fluorescence activated cell sorting (FACS) single amplified genomes of... | place: Spain: Blaines Bay Microbial Observatory, Mediterranean Sea | collected 2016-01-19 | reverse complement strand
CGGTTCCTTGCCGCCTATGCCACACTTATGCCACTGAGACTGAGTGGTGCCAATTGTCTTGTCACGGCTCCTTAGGCACCTACGCCGCGGCGACCGGCTCGGCGGCCGGGGCCGCCGCGGGCGCCGCAGCGGCCGCGGGCTCGGCGGGCGCCGGCCGCGCCTCGAGGATCGACTCCGGCGTCAGGCCCAGGTCCAGCGGCGTCGCGTCCTCCGAGATAACGTCGGAAGAGCCCGGCACGCTAAAGATCCACGCCCTTTGTGGACCGTCACCCGCCTGCCGCGCGGCGAAGGCCCTATACACTTTTCCGAATTTTGTGGTGGTCTTGACCTTGAACCACACGATCTGACTTGATAGCGAGTCGCGCACGCGTAATAATAAAACGTCGGCGCGGTCCCACGGCCGCCACGGCGGGGCCAGTGACAATACTAAGGAGGCCACCAGCAATCCAAAGTCGGCGAGGCGCCCGCCATCCCTAGGCCCATGTATGGTCCCATCAAACGAGGCCCGAATAATCTCGCCCGCGGACCGCACCCTATAACCTTGGGACGACCGCCTTCTAGGTCTTGAGGACGAGAACAGCTCCCACAATGCGTAGGCTAGGCCCGTTTGGACGGCGTAGGCCGCGGTCGCCGCGCCGATCAACCCCGCGACGCGCCCCCGACTGGCATCCTGCCCTAACAAAGCGACGCCCGCTAGCAATTTGAGCATCAAGGTCCAATCCAGGAACTCGTTGTCCCTGATGTGGTCCCAGAGGTGGGGCTGCGGTTCCGGTTGTTGCTGGGCGGGCGGCTGTGAAGCCGCGAGCGCTCGTCTCGCGTCTTCGACGAATTGCCGCGTCGCGTCCCTTGGTGACGCTCCGAAGCCCGAGTTGCGCAGGGCCTCGGCGTAGGCCCTAGCTGCCGGCGACACGGTGATCGGCGTCGATTGGGGCTGGCGCGGCGGCGTCGCTTGTGGCGCGACGGCTGTTGGCCGCGGCGGCGTCGCCGGTGCCGGCGCTGAAGCCTCCGGCGAGGCGTCGAGGTCCACGGGCGGCGGCGCCGGCGCCGCCGGCGGCGGCGGCACGACGAGGTGAAACGTCTGGCGGCCCTCACTGTCCCGTAAGATGTCTTCGAGCGTCTGCGCATCTGTTAAAACCTTGCCTCCATAAATGAGGCGCTGGTCGGCCTCGGGCATGCCCAGTTCATGTTCTAGTTTCACTTTGACGAGGGCGACCCTCGCGCAGAGCGGGAGCGTCAGGTCGGTCGCGCCGCGGCCGGCGGGGCGCACGATGCGCAGCTGCGCCATCGGTAGTTCGTCGTCTTCAGAGCTCTCCGTCGCAGACATCGGCGCGAGGTGCGGTGGCGGGCGGTACGTCGGCGCAGGAGAACGAGAAGAACGCGCAGAGTGTCTCTCTGGCTGTCGGTCGGGAGCGGTGACGGCGGCGCTAAAGAGCTCGGCGGCGGCACGCCAGGCACACAGTGCGCTGTGAAAAAAGCGCAAGCGTCGGGAGTAAGCGGCTCTGAGGGTGTAGGAGCCTCCGCGTGGAGCGCTGCAAATTATTGGTCGTCGAGCTAGCGGCCTGTAAGACACTAGCAACGCAGACCTCTTCGGACTCCCCCACGGGCCCCGCCCACCAGTCCTAGCACCGTAACAATATAAATCCAGACCTCTTTCTACCTGCCCAGACGTCTAGTGGCGCAGGGTTGTCTCTAGACTCTGCCTTCCCCCGGGCCACGGCAACGGCTGCCTGCGCACCGTGACGGTCTCTATATCACCAGAGATTTTACGCGCCCCCACCAACAAGTCCCTCGTAGACCTCGCGGATGAGGGCCGGAGAGAAGTCCCCCAACGAAGCCGAAGGCCCAGCCCATCGCTTCGGCGAGGCACAGGCCGCGTCGTCGTGGACGTACGCCAAGTCCGTCAGCGCGCGAAAATAAATGACGTTCAGCTGTTCCAACACATAAGACCAGCACCGGTGGCAGCCCACCCTACACCGGTTCCAGTTCGTCCAGTGCGGCGCCCGACAATACCGGCACTCCGGCTCGACGCGCGCTCTCGCCAGAACGCCCTTCCTCCTTAAAGCGTCGTAGGTCGCGGGGCAGCCCTCCCCACCTTGTACTGTGGGAGGATAGGTCGCGTCCAGCCAGACCGACGCCACGAGATCAAAACGCGCGATTTCTTCCCAGAGTTGTGGGGAGGCCACAAAGTAATTGGACCAAGGTAAAGGCGGGGTCCCCGGCGGCGCATCAGCTAATAATGCGGGATCCGCGTCGTACGCAAAGACCTCCCTGAAAAACCGTCTCAGGGTGCGTTGCATGAGGTCCTCCCCATTGATCTGTTTCCGGGCCACCCAGCGCTGCGTCTCAGCTAATGGGGTGGCAGGAGGCCCGAGGCCGCCGGGTCCCCAATACACCAAAGACCGTGGTGTGGATGCTGGGAGGTTTTGTAACGAGTCGCATGGTACGGGGCGGCCCTTCAAGCGAGCTTTCCACGAGCACGTTCCTAGCCTATCAGAGCCCGTCGCTTTCGCGATTGGTGTAGCTGCCAAGCCCAGCAGTATTAAAGCAGCATGCTCCGACATCAATGTTTGATAAAATGAGTCCGGTTCCAGTATTTCCGTGAACGCGGCCAGATCAAAGTCGCACGCGTCTCGCAACACGTCGCCCGCTACACGGACACCGCGCGCTCGCTGATCTTCGAACACCGAACCATTTAAGTGGGTCACGCCGTGGTAGACGACGAACAGGCTCGTTTCGCTCTGGCCGCAGTTCGCGAGTCGTCGGACGTAGTTCTGCAGCGCATTTTCGCGGCGCGGCGCCTCCGCGGCGAAAGCTCTTGCGAGGGGCGAGCGCCGGACTAGATCCGCCGCTATGTTTGAGGCGCGCGACGGCTGCGCATCTGCGCTTGAGAGCGCCGCCGCCGTCGCGATCAGCCAGCGCATTTGATCCGCAAGCACGGTGCTGCTGTGGTGGGTGTTGAGCAAGTGGGCAGCCTGGGCAGCCCTTAGCGATGCGAAATGACGTGCTTTTCTACTTCAGCACTCGATCTAAAGCACATTGACTCCGCCTGCATCTCCACAGCGGTAGCAGGAGCGTTTACGACGGCTGCACGCAAACTCTTTTTTAGCACCGCGCGGGTTTTAGCCGGTCGGGATGATTGGCCGGATGATTGGCGGACACTTCCCTGGCCCGGAAAAGGGCCAGCTAGTTCCTGCGTCGTGTAAAACCCGCAAGTCCCAGACGGCGACTCGCATCCCGAGCCCGCGTCGGCCTCGTCGCCCTCCCTCACCTCATTTTACTAGAAGACTAGACGAAAGATAAGGTTACATAGTCGAAAACGAATTCAGGCCAGCTCCGCGTCATCCATTGGAGGCACGGAGACAAGAGACGGCGGCCGCAGGTCGACCTGCTCGTATATTTGTTGCGGCGGCGGCGCCGGCCGCCTTCTTTTATAGCGCTCGACGTTGTAGGCCAAGACCCCGCTCGCCGTGAGCGCGAAGCCGCCGTATCCCGATGGAGAGACGTCGTTCTTCAGCAGGCCGATGGACACGCCTATGAGGACGAGCTCCTTCGCGACGGCCGCCACAGCTAATGTGAGCGACGACGTCAAGGCTACTAACGTGACTTCCACCGTCAACAGGCCGAGGCCGCCGAGCGCCAACGCCAAGGCAGCGCCTAACGCTTTTTGTGCGAGGTCGCCGGAGCCAGGAGTTCTGATCAGCCGCCTCGCATCAAGTAAACCAGCAACCAAGACCAAGAACGCGGCGGACGTCGGCAGCGTCCTCCGTACCAACTCGGTGGGCTTCACTCGCACACCTTTTTGACATGCTTTTTGCGTCAAGCCCCACCGCAGGCCGCCGACGGCGCCCCCGGATACCGTTAACAAGACGCCTAGTAACGAGTCCTTCCCGTGATGGTGGTGATCCGCGACGCCTGGCGAGCAGAGAATCGTCCCCGCGCAGATCACTAACACGATGAGTATGGAAGACCAGCGGCACGGCTCGAGCTTCAAAGCTAAACCAGCACCCAAGACAAACACCGGCGTGCAGGCCTTGATCATCGTGTGCGTGGCTACCGACAGTAAGAGTAGTCCGGCGTTCGAGAGGGCCACTTCGGCTCCGACGCAGCACGCGACGTACATAAGTAGTCTATCGGTCTCGTCGGGGAACACACAACAGCGCTTCGTCTCTGTTGTTTCCTCCTTGGGGAAGACGCAGGCGGCGGCCCGTGCGCCGCACTCCGCGGATTTCACGAGCGCGGCCTCGACGACGAAGGTCGCTGCCACTAGCGACGCCGGGTACGGAAAAGCCTGGAGAGCGGCCTTGAAGGCCAGGGTCATCGCTATGCTGAGAATGGCGTAGCCTAGCAAGGCGGCGGCGACTACGGCGGCTTTTGGTTCGGCAGGCGGGTCCATGATTCTACAAGGCGTCGCGCCGTAGCTGAGAGGTGGCGAGTTGCGGTAGGAGATGACCGGCGTGGAGAGGACCATCTATGAGCGCGCCGACGGCGTCTCTCGGCGGCCCGATTGAGCGCGCCGACGGCGTCTCAGCGGCCCGATTGCAGCAGCGCTTCTCGAGGGTGTTTTGTGCGCTTCGACGGCCGTAGGGATGCCGCGAGGCTGTGCACGCTGCCGTGCCGATCGCTGGTGCTACTTCCACACGTTGGACCGATCGATGATGGGCTTTAAGAGCCTGTTATACGGCCGGAGGTTGATGGCCTAATTCAGTTTTCTAGCATGTCTATGAGCTAGGTTACTATTTCCGGGTCACCTTGAAAAGGGCACTCGCTTGCGCTCCCCGTTGAAGGCGCGAGCAGTTGCTTACGGTATCGACCTCGACTGACCCTCAAGGGCTCGGGTCACGGTCGTAGTGTGGCACTGTGAGTTCTGTGACCCAACCAGGCCCCAAAGAAAAGGCAATTAAAAGGGCCCACCATGAGCGTCGTCTCCACCATCCGCGGCCTCCGGAACATGAGCCTCACCGACGAAAACGTCAAGCGCTGTATCTTCTGCGAGCATTGGACGTCCAAAGGCCCGGACTCGGCGCGCCAGGAAGATGGCACCATCGTAGAATGTCACGTCTGCGGCGCCGAGGCCCACCTTCCCTGCACCGGTTGGCGTGAGATGCCGAAGGTCCCCGTCTGCTCGGAGGAGTACAAGCGGCAATTCGCGGCCGGAGCACCGCACCACTCGAGTCCCCGGAATGCGCCGACGGAGTAGTCCGAGCGTAAACTCCATATCTCTTACACCCCCGGCAGCACCCCACCGCGAGACCGGTACTCGGCCGCCTCCCGCTCGTACCGCACCTTGTCGAGCTCCGACCGCCGTTCCATCTCCTTCCTCTCGGAGTCAGAAGCCTCGGCCCACATGCCCGTCAGGATACTTTTCAGTTGCGCCTCCGAAGCGCCCGGCTGCGCTCTCCTTAGTTCTCGGACGTGATTGCGCATGTAACACCGCAGCGCGGTCCGCGGCGGCTTCGGCGGCGGGCCCACGGGTACTGGCGGCGGCGGCGCCGGCGGCGGCACGGGAGGCGGCGGCACGTGCACGACCTTGGCCTTCTTCGGCGGCGCCTGCTGCACGGGCGAGGCCCGTTTCTTCTGCTTCTTCTCGGCTTTGGCCTTCTCGCGGATCGTGTCCTGCTTGTTTTTATCTTCGACCATCTGCTCGAACATCTGGGCGACGCGTTGCGGTTGCGTCAAGGGTTTACCCGTAGAAGGATCGCGAGGAGCGCCCTTCCGAGCCGCAGCTAACGCCTTCGCCGCGTCGATATACGCGTCATGTCTACGTTGTAACTCGGCCATCTCCCGTTCCGCAGACCTAATCAGCACCTCGCACCTTCTACCGATCTGGTCCGGGTCCAAGCTCTTCAGGAACCAATCGAACTGAAATTCCGGGCGACTCCGAAAGTCACTTCTAATTTTGCGCCATTCCCCGTAGCCGTGCTCGCAGACCAGCTCCAGCAGTATGCGTTCCTCATCATGTCTTGTTACCGTCGTCGGCGGGAACCCAGCGGTCCCAGGGGGATTGAACCGCAGTTCCAACTTCTCCGGCGTTTCGCTAAACAACCCAACAAATTTCCGAGCCGCCTCGAGCAGCCCCGTCATTTCTTGCCGTTTTTTCTCGCCCTTTTCTACACTTTTGACGAGTCTGGACCATTCCTCTGGTGAGAAATGACTAGCACCATCACTCCAGAACCGCTCATTGTACCTTGTTACCTCTCCATGACTCTTCCCAAACACATCTTCCGAGACTCGTTCCAGGTCGTCGCGCCCGTGCCTACTGAGAGCTCTCACGAACTGCTGGAAGTGGCCCCGGTGCCAGTCCGGAAACCCTTCACTGAGCAATTGTTCCTTCTCTTCGGCGTCGTCCGCATCCAACAATACCAAGGTAGCTAGAGTATCGTCGTCTCTGAGTAGCTGTTGTTTTTTCTCGGGCGTATCTATTAATGCTAAAAAGCGTCTTCGCTCGACGTCGCGCAGTTGCTTTAAGCGCTCTCGCCCGGGAAAGAGCTGGAAATCCGACAAAGAAGGCATCCGCAGCGCCTCGGGCATGTCCGAATCGTCGTAGACCTCTTCGACCGCTTTGGAAGAACGTTTTCTCGAAGGTTCTCCTAGTAACTCCCCGACCTCATTATCAGCAGCATAGATGTCGGCCTTGTACGTCTGCTTTCGCTCCCGTTTCCCCGTATCTAGGAGGAAGGGCGTCACGCGCTTCGAGGCCTGCGCGGAAAGAACTGTCGCGGTCCGAAACGGCTCAAACTCGAAAAAGAAACCACCCATGACCTCGTCTGATGTAAACGAGTCGCGTCGATGGCGTGAAGGCACCGCAGCACCGCGGGACGCCGAAGTAACGCACGTAGTCGGTGCCTTCCCACACCGTACTCACACCTCCATCCAACTTGAAATCCAGCAAGTCGCCCTTCGACGCCTCCTCCAGCCGCTGGTTGATGTCCTCCGTGCGCTTCCGGCCTCGCTCAATAATCGCATCTATATCTTCATCTCTGAGCTCGTCGTTCGCGCGAAACACTTTGTCCGCGCCAAACCGGACAGCTTTCAATAATTCCGCCGTCTGGAGTTTTTTGGAAGCGTCTTGTAAACGGCCGGACTGGACGACGACCGCGTCTAATTTGAGTTTCTGATGGGCCCGTTCGATGATCTTTTCTTCTACAGTGGACTCGGTAACTAGTCGATACACATGCACGGGCTTCGTCTGGCCGATCCTGTGGCACCGGTCCATGGCCTGCAAGTCGGCCTGGGGGTTCCAGTCCGAGTCATAGAGCACAACCGTATCCGCGGTCTGGAGGTTAATACCGAGGCCGCCCGCTCGCGTACTGAGGAGGAAGCAATACAAAGGACTTGAGGGTGCGTTGTACTGCTCGATGCGTTCTTCCCTCAGTTCGTGGGGCGTGGAGCCGTCGACGCGGACGTAGCGGTGGCCCCTGCGCGGGTGTCTCTCATCGACGGCGTCGCGGCGACGCGGCGTCGCGTCGGCGCCATCGACGCACGCGTAGACTCTCTGACGGCCGCGTCCATGCGTCGAGGCGACGTGGTCTCACAAAGAAGACGCCGCATCAATACCGCATGACCAGGAAGTCCTCGAGGACATCGAGCATGCGCGTCATCTGCGAGAAGACCAGCACCCTATGATTGCGCTCCTTCAACCGTGCGAGGAGTTTATCCAGTACTTTCAACTTCCCACAAGCATCAACCAAGTGTTCCCCTAGAGCCGGCAAACTCCTATCTTCCACATGGGGAAAGAGGTAGGGGTGGTTGCAGCACTTCCGGAGCTGCATCACGAGATTCAACAGAGGCCCGCGCGCCTTCTGCGCAGCTGACCCTTGCACGGTGGAGATCTCCCTCAATAAGCACTGCTTGTAGACGTCCCTTTGTATTGGTGCTAGTGACGTGAAGAGAATCGTTTCCGTTTTTCGAGGGAGGTCCTTCTCGACGTCAGCTTTGAGTCTCCTAATCATAAAAGGCCTTAGTAAGCGATGCAACTGCTCCACCAACTTATGGGTCTTGTCGCGATCCGACGACTGTAAGTTAAACAGTTCGTCGAATCTTTCGGCAGATGCAAAGACGTCCGGCAGTAAGAAGTTGAGCAACGCCCACAATTCATGTAAGTTGTTCTGTAAGGGCGTTCCCGTGACCAATAATCTATTCTCGGTCTTCAGCAATCTAACAGTCTTCGAGAGTTGTGCTCTTTCGTTTTTTATCCTATGAGCTTCATCGATAATTAGGAAGCGCCAGGGCACCTTCTTGAGGGCGTTGACCTGCGTGGGACGGCGGCGTGGTCGCGTGACGGCGCCATCGACGCGACCATGCGTAGACTCTCTCACGGCCGCGTCGACGGCGTCGCGGCGACATCGCGTCGGCGCCATCGACGCGAGGCCCACGTCGACAGCTCGGTCTCATGAAGACGCCATCGACGCGAAGGTGTCGTCTCGCGAGACGGCGTCACGTTTTCGACGCGGCAACACGGACCTCGATGGTCGCCACTTCATAAGTTGTGAGACACACGTCCCACGTCCGCTTACCGGAGAAGTGCTCCTGCACCAATTGTGAGCGTTCGTCTTTTGTCGTGGCATGCAGCTTCAAAACTTTGAGAGAAGGCAGCCACCTCGCGAATTCGTTCTGCCAACCAGATAAAGTGGTCTTGGGCACCAGGACTAGGTGAGGACCCTTAACAGAAGAGTACTCCTCGAGGTACCCTAACATCGATATCGATTGCAGCGTCTTGCCCAGACCCATCTCGTCGGCCAGGATGCCGTTCAGTCCATTATGTCTCAACCGTATCATCCAATTCAGACCCGCCAGCTGGTAAGGCCGCATCGTCCCTTGAATGTTCGAAGGTTGAGATGTCAAAAACTCGATGGTGTCCGGTTCGTCCGTGATCTTCTCATCCACAGAATTCTTTCGTCGCTTGTCGCCGACGTTCAAGGGTTCGACCCTTAGTGAAGGTTCTTCCACAGGTCTTTCGAAGAAGCCGTCGCGAAAGAAATCGCCCAATCCAGACTGCTGCATGAGATATTTAAATCTTCTGCCGGCCGCTTGTTGGTTCGCGAGCTGCAGTTTCGCGTGCGCGTCTCGTCTCGATTCGGCGGCGCCGCGCGTCATGGTTGCGTGGTGCTCTTGTGTTTCGTTGATGCTGCGCTATCCAACCACGCGGGTTCGCAGGACGCGCTGCGGCTGCGGCGCGGTTTCCGTCCGCGCTGCGCTTTCAAAAGTAAGCGCGCGTCGCGAGCGGCGCGGTTTCGCAGGGTGCTCTCCCTGGTCTTCTGCTGCTCTGCTGCGGTTGCAAAACACGGCGCAAGAGCAGCGCTCTTTTACTGGGTCGCAGTGCTTCGATTTATGCGTTGCACGCCTGTCGCCGACGATTATGCCGCTTGTTTGCGAGCCTCTATGGCCGCCCATCGTCGAGCAGAGGGAGAGCTGCCCGCGCGAGTGACGCCTCCACGACGCGTAGCACGCGCCACGGACCCGTAGTCTACTACTGTATACTAGTTATACTAGTAGAAGGGCGGGACTTTAGTGTGAGCTCGCCCTACTGCACCGGGCCGACGGCCGCCTTGACCTTGTCATCGACCGCGGCGCCGCCTTCCGCGACCTTGCCCTTCGTGAGCTCGGCGGCCTGGTCGACGACCTCCATCGAGACGGGCGGCGCGTCGACGCCGAGCTTGCCCGCCGCCTCGTCGACCTTCTCGGCTCCCTCCTTCTTCGCGGCGGCGGCGGCCTCGTCGACCTGCGCGGAACCAGATATGAGTCACCGCGTCCACCCCACGCCATCGGTTTATTGCTGCACAGTCATCGACCTTCGCGGCCGCCGCGGCTTCTCCCTTGTCCGTGGTCTCCTCGACCTTGGCCACGACCTTCTCCGTCGTCGACGCCGGCGCCGGCGCCGGCGCGGCCGCGGCGTCGGCCTTCTTCTTGCCGCTGAAGGCGCCGCTCATGCCCGTCAGCTTCGCGGCCGCCTTGCGGACGCTCTTCGCGCGCGACATCGGCGGCGGCTTGTTCTCAGGCGTCGCCACGGTGCGGGCCTCGGCGGGCGGCGCGACGGCCTCCGTCGCGCGCTCCTCGCCGGACTTCGTGATCGACGAGAGCCAGCTGCGGGCCTTGGCCTTGGTCTCGGACGAGGCCGACGAGGTCTTCTTGCCCTTGGCGGCCGTGACGAGCGTGAACCTGCGTCGATGGCGTGTTCAAAGCGTGTCCGACCTTCGACGCCGGTGCGGCGCAGGTGGTAGAACGTCAGGAGCATGAGGGACGCGACGGCGGCCCACTGGAGGTGCGTCGCCCAGTTCACGTCCTTGAGCGCCTCCTTGAGCGACTCCATCATTGTCGGCGGCGGCGGCGGCGGGAGCTCGACCTTCTTGCCGAACAAGCCCATTTTTGTGCCTGCGTTCGACGGCCTCGATGCGACTTTCACGAGACCACGGCGTCGACGCCGTCGATGCGGCCGCGAGAGAGTCTACGCGTCGCGCGAATGACGCGTACGCGGGCGCTCATTCTACATCTAACGAGCGGCAACGCTGGCCTTTTTTTTGGAAGATGACGTTGGAATTGATGTGAGAGATCTTTATTCACACGCCGCTTCCCGACGTGCGTTCGCGCTATGTCGTTACGCCTTTTCAGGCGTGCCTCTCTAACACACAACGAGACGCGTGGCCCGCGAAGGCACGGCAATCGCGTAGGCGCGCTTGATAGCTCGACCTAGCGGCCTGTAAGACACTAGCAATACACAAAAACTGGGCAGCCTCCTGCCCCAGCCCATACGCAGCCGGTGGACGTTTCGCGACCACGCGCACGGCTTTTTTTTTGACGACGCCGAAGCTCCCTGCGACGCGCCCGTCCACTCGTACGTACGAGAGTGGCCAGCACCACATACCATAACAAAAGGGCAGCGCACCAATGGCCGAGTTCGCCGAGAAGACGCACACCGACGTGTCACTGTGGGACGCGCTGGAGTTAAGAGAACCGATGGAAGGGTTGGCCGTCGGCGCGCACGGTTACGTCGTGGGCTGGACGGGAAGCGCCTACGAGCTGAAGATCAACAACCGGACCTACGAGGTCCTGCCGCACCAGGCGAAGCATAAAGAACGGCCAGCGCTAGATGGTGCTGACGACATCAAGAAGGAGTTTGGGACATGTCCTCTGTGCGAAGACAAGACGATGACGGTCGCGGACCCGTACTACGCCTGCTGCGGCGGCCAGATCTGCGAGCGGTGCGCCGATTTACTCGACCTGCATCGGTTATCCAGGAGGAAGTGCCCTTTGTGTGGCAAGGGCGTCGAGGGGCCGTCTCGCGACTCCTCAACGGAGGCGCACGCCGTCGTCTGTCGGAGGCGCGCAAGAAAGGGCGACGCGCGGGCGCACTTCTCGCTCGCGGCCATGGAGGCCGTGCTGTCGGAGGAGGAGCAGGCGCGCCATTTGTTGTTGTTAGTGGACGAGGGGTTTGCCGAGGTTTGCGGCGGCGTCCTCCAATCGACGCGTTGCGGCGATGGCGTGGTGCTGGCCGCGCCTACGCCGCCAGCACGCCATTGATAGGGGCTCGCGCGCGTCGCGGCGACGGCGTGGTGGTAGCACGCCACTTGTTGTGACCACGGACGTCCGCGCGTGCCTCGCGGCGATGTCGACGCGACCGCCCGCGCAGGCCCAGTACATCTACGGCTCGGCTTGCATCGACCACGGGTTTGTGTCCGATGGATTGCGGTGGTGGATCTTGGCGGAGCAGCAGGGCCACGCGCAAGCCTCGCTGCGCCTGAGCGAGCAGCACTTCGAGAACGCGCCGCCCGAAGTCCTGGGCGAGCCGTCGTCCTTCGCGCGGGGGCTCGACTACCTGCACGACGCTTGTGTCCGTGGTAGTTCGGAGGCGGCCTTTTCCCTCGGCGTGTTGTACTATGGGGGTCGGGCGCCGCATCTCGATGCGGACCCGGAAGTCGGCACGGCCTTCTACCGGTCAGCTGCCGAGTTAGATCATGCGAGAGGGTGCCTCGCTTTGGCGGACGCGATCAGCCAGGCCGACGGCGACGCGGCGGAGGCGGAGAGGTGGCTGCACCGCGCGGCGTGGCTCGGCGACGAGGACGCGGTCCGCGTCTGCAAGGAGGCGGGCTACGCGCCGGAGCCGCCCCACCCGACGATCTGCCAGGAGCGCGAGAAATTGCGGCAGCGCCTCTCGACGCTCGCCGTCGCGGCGGGGCGGGCGCCCGTCGTCTCGCCGAAGAAGGGGCTGAAGAAGAACTTCGTTTAAAATTTGTGATACAATTTACCCGCTGGCCTCCTCGACTTCCCGCACTTCGTCGAGGAACTGCTGGCACATGGCCTTCAGGTGGCGGTTCGGGACCAGGAACGCGTTCGGTAACTCCTCATTCGTCTTGGGCGACGTCCTCTTCCCGCGGGAAAACCACGTTTCTATCTCGCAGCGCTCGTAGCTATGCCCGTCGGCAGCGATGACCGGGTCCTGGAATATCTCCAGAGACAGGGGGCACACCATAGTTGTAGAAGCATTATCAAATTGCTTGGCGCTCGCGCCTTTCTGCGTCTCGCTCGCGGCGCGGCGATTCGTGTGGATTGGTGTGGTCCTAGCGGCCGCTCTCGCCCTGCAGGGACGACCTCTACGGCTACGTAAGTTGGTCAAATGCAAATTAATTGCATGGGGAAAACCCGTGTCGACGCTAGCGACCGGTCCAAACGACGCACAGACGCCTCGGCGGCCCGTCAAGCACGTCTGAAAAAGCGTCTGAGCGCTCTCTAAAAGCTACTAGCGCAATCTCGATCACCTTGCTTTTGGCATCGCTCGAGAGACCGCTTCCTGTATTAGACACAAAACGATGCGAGCGGAAAGATGTGCCCAGCAGCTCCTATAATTGTCAAACCCGCAGCCATGAGTGAAGTGAAAGCAGCCAAGACCCTGAACGTGCGAGGCAGTGCAAGCATGACTTGTTCAAATGCAAGAAAGGCGCTGGAGCGGCTCACGCGGCCGCAGCGCTGCGGCCGCCGTCGCCCGCCGCCGCCGCCGCGGCCCGGCTCGCGCTGGACGCCGCCAACGGGGCTCGCACCGCGCGCGCGACTCGGCCGCCACCCCGAATCCACGCAGGCCTCCGCCAGCGCCTTCGTGCCCAACGCCGCGGCCCCGGCCTTCGTGCCGAGCTTCGCGCTGCCGCCCGCGCCGCCCGCCGCGCCGGCCTCGCCCGTGAAGAGCCCGCCGACGAGCGTGCCGTCGTCGCCGAAACTGACGGCCACCGCGAAAGAATTCAAGCCCTGTTCGCCGATCGCGACGAAGCGCGAGCCGCCGGCCATCCCCGCGTCGCCGCCGCGACGGATACGATCCGCCCATACGGGCGTCCCTAAGCATACGATTGACGACTTATTGAAATTAGAATCCGACTGCGGCTCCTGTACCGAAGAGGTCAAGAAAAAACTCGGCGTCTTTGGAGGCTACCGATACGAGCGGAGCGGCGCCGGCGGTGGTTCTTCCGGTGCTGGCTTTGGTTCTAGAGACTTTGCACAAGCGAGACGCGACACTTCGAAACCGGGCTTCCCGTCCCACCGCTCCGACTCTTCATTGAGAGATCGCACGGCCCTAGGCCGGTCCCACTCGTCGACGGGCCAACTCCGAGACCGATCCCCGATAAGGCCCAAGAAACGGCCGCCGAAGGAGTACGTCAAGCCCGACTGGGCGAAGAAGGGCGACGACGACGGCGACGCTGCATTATCCAAGAAGTCCAACTCCATCCTCAACAAATTGACCCTCGAAAAATTCGACCGGTTGTCGACGGAATTTTGTGCGCTCGAGTTTTCGACCATGGAGCGCGTGGCCGGTGCAGTTGATCTGATAGTGACGAAAGCACAAACAGAATCCCATTTCGTAAGCGTCTACGCTTCGTTGTGTGTCAAACTCGCAAATACGCCGAACGAAGCATTAGGAGAAGACGAGGGGTCCACGAAAAAGTTCCGCCGATTACTGTTGGAGCGGTGCCAGGCGGAATTTGAAAGAGACCACTCCCAGACCATCGCGGAGTTGGAATCTTTGGACGAGTTTGCTCGGGAGCGCAAACTGGGCAAGATCCGAAAGCAGTATATTGGTCACATGTTCTTCATTGGTGCTCTTTATAAACAGGGTTTACTGAAGGAGAACATCATGCACCACTGCGTCCAGGAGCTCTTCGGCGATCCGTCCGAGCCCGATAGTGAGAAGCTTGAATGTTTGGCCAAATTGCTTACGAGTATTGGGAAAAAATTAGATGCGGCAGCATTGGACAAGAAAGAGTCGGCCAAGTTCATGAAGGCCTACTTCAAGCAGCTGAAGAAGCTCGAGAACAACAAAGCACTCGATGCGCGGTTACGCTTCGCTCTCAAAGATTTGCGGGAGCTACGCGAGAACACCTGGGTTCCTAGAAGGAAGGTGGAAGAGGCCAAGACCATCCAGGAGATCCACGACGACATCCAGGTCCGTGATTCTGTGTGGAAATTACTACGCCGTCGTCACGACGCCATTGACGCGACTCGTCTCCATCAGACCACGTCGGGGCCATCGTCGCGGCGTGGCAGAGAGAGGGCTCGTGCGCGGTCGCGGCGGTGGCGTCGCGCGCCACGCCGTCGACGCGGTCGCGGCGATGGCGCCTTCACGAGACCGCGCCGCCGCGATGGCGTCGACGCGGCCACATGAGAGTCCACGCGTCTCGTGAGAGAGCCGTGACGCGTCGACGGCGTCTCCGTGACGCGGCCGCGGCCGCACGCGCCTCTACGCATACCGACAGCGTCCGTCCCGCGCAGGCCGAGGAGGACAAGAAGGCCGGCCGCAAGCCCACGCGCGTGAAGCGCGACCGGTCGGCCAACAACCTCACGATCATCTCCGACGACGGCTGGGAGACCGTGCCGACGACTACGGCTTCCGTGCGAAGGTCCTCGTCCCGAAAGGAGCGGTCTCAATCTCCCGCGACGGTACCTTCTGATGTAAACATGGGCGGCTTCGGTGCTCTGCTCGGCGGCGACAAGAAGAAGAAGGACAAGGACAAGAAGAAGAAGAAGAAAAGTCGCTCGAAGGACTCGCTCACGGATCTTGATGAAGTTACTTCTATACCGTTCGACGAAGATAAATATAGGGGCAAGTGCAAGGCGGCCGTTGCGGAGTATTTCTCCATCGAAGTTGTCGATGAAGTGGTCGCTTGCGCTCGCGAAGAGTTAGCTACTCTAGGGGAGCCGTCTCGATTATCATTGTTGGCCTCGGCAGCTTTGGACGTCGTGCTAGATGGCAAGCAAAAGGACCGGGAGCGCGTGCCGCAACTACTGTTAGCTCTATCGGAGAAGGATGTCCTGACGCCGGCGCACTTCTCGACGGCCTTCCTGGAGGCGCTGGCCATCCTGCCCGACATCACGATTGACGCTCCGAAGGCGCCCCAGTGGCTGGGGGACGTCCTGAAGGCACTCGTCGAGAAGGAGGCCTGTTCCTTGGCCTTCTTAGAGGGAGGGCCCCCGGCGGCGTTGACGGAGCTCGGGGACGAGGGCACGGAGTGCTGGTCGAAGTTCAAGGACTACGTCTCGTCCTGATCGCGGGCGGAGGCTCTAGTGTAAGGGTCGTCGTCCGTATATGTTTTCGGGTAGGCGTCGCGCCGGTGGCGTGTCGAGTCGGTCAGAGAGAGACTCGGACACCCGGGCCCGGGCCGCCACAACTTCCGCCGCACACCGGTCCGGGCCTAGGGTGCGATTTACGTGGAAAAAACGCGTAAGTTACACGTAAAGCACCGCTACAGGAGATCCCACGTAAAAAACGGCGTAAAAAAGGAGGTATCAAAAAGTCCTTCCAGGGCTCTTCCCGAAGCCGGCGCTAGCGGCCCTTTTAGACACTAGCTCGCGATCAGCACCTCGCAGAGTGTGGCTGCCCCAAACGTTGTCAGAGCCGAGCCAATTGCTAGTTGCATGCTGTTGCGAGCAAGGTGTGCACTCTATGTGTGGGCTTATGCGCCGTGCTCGTGCTGCTATTGAGCTGCGTGGCCACCAAGGCCTTGTTTAGGCGCTCTGCCTGCGTGTGTGCGGGTTTTATAAATAAATGCACGCGTAAATTAAGGCGTAAATGACGCTGGACCGTTTCTCACGTAAAGAACGCCGTGCGTAAATCGCACCCTAGCCGGTCCCGCCGTCGTCCCGACTTGCACTTCGACTTGCCCCGGACCCTGGACAAACTAGACCGGCCCGGGCAAAACAATGCGGCAAACCCCACGCCACCGGTACTACTACCCCCACGCCGTCGCCGCCGCGAATACAACATAACCTAGTTAGGACACCGCACGGCCACCACGCGCGGTTTCGTCTTCTCCCTCCTCCGAAATAGGAACCGGTGCGCCGCTCTCATGGACGCGAGGACGCCCCGCTTCTTCTTTTGGACGGGCTCGCAGGCCGCCGCCGGGACCGCGTGGCGCATTTCGGCCCGCGGCAGCTGCGCGTGGTGGAAGTCGTCCGCCGCGCCCGGCGGGATCTGTTCAACGTACTGCGGCGGCGCCGGCGGCAGCCGCGCGTGCCGCGCGTGCAGCTCGGCCCCCGTCCGCCGGTGGCCCGTCGCCTGCTCCACCACGTGCGCGACGCGGGCCCAGTCGATCTGGACACTGCCGATGGCGTCGTCACCCAGAGAAGCGGAGGCCGCGAGCTCCTCCGCGGCGACGGCGTCCGACAGGGCCTGGTCGTCGTCGGACGTCCAGGGCCGTCTCGCTTGGACGCGGCCGCGGTTTTGGGGTTCGAGTGTGCACGCCCACTGGTGACGCGACAGCGCGCGCCGCTCCATTTCTCTTCGCCGGCGTCTTGCCCCGTTGTCGTACGACGCCCGGTGCGCCGCGCGGCGCGCGCCCACGATGGCGCCGATCATCGCTGCGGCTTGTCGCGCGGGACTCTGTGGCTTAGTTGGTGGGCTAACTTGTCAAGTGTGGAGGCAGCCCGGCGGCCCGGGCGCGCCTCGATTCGCTCGGCGGCTGGGATACCGCACGACGGTGCAACCCCTCGCGTCTCCGTCGCTGCTCGTCACTGCTGGCAGACGATGCCACCGATTTGGGGTTTTGCTTGGTGATTGTTGTAGAGAGCGTCTTTTTGCACTCGTCACCAGGGTGTCCAGAGCCACCGGAGTGATGCGTTGGGAGGGCCGCAACGATAGGTTTGGAAAACCCGTGCTCTCCCGAGGATGGCTCCTCGAGCTGTACGCCACCGGTGAGGCGCCCTGGGTTGAGCAAAGCCTGGTAGAGACGCCTCGCTATATCGCCTGATCGACGCACGCTGCAAAAACCGCGCCGCTCCATCGCTGCGCATCCCATATTGGAGCACACCTCCCACACGTCTCCGACGCCAGCGCCAGCCGCCGCACGGATGGCTGACAGTGCTGCCGCCGAGCCCTCGACGCCAGCCGCCGCAGCGCCCGCCGCGGCGCAGGACCTCTACGCCGTCCTCGGCTGCGCCAAGGGCGACGCCGCGCCCGTTATCACTAAGCGATACCGCAAGCTCGCGCTGAGATACCACCCGGACCGCAATCGCGGAGACGGCCAGGCCGAGGCCGCCGAGAAGTTTAGGGCCGTGTCGGACGCCTACGCCGTCCTCAGCGATCCCAATAGAAGGCGCCAGTACGACCTCCACGGTTCTACCACCGATGAGGCTTCGAACACGCACGCATTCGAGAGCGTCGACGTCAAGTCGCAGTCGTGGGCGACGCGCTTCCTGCTCGCGCAAGTGTCGAAGATCGGCATACCCGTGCCGACTACCGTAGCCGCCGACGTGCTGTCGACGGCGTGCGAGCTCTCCAGTGACATCGCGAGCGTGCCTCTCCTCATCCCCGGCGCTCCGACGAGAGGCTCCGTAAAAATCGGCAGCGCGGCGTTCTTCCGCGTTACTATTTCAAACAGCATGCAGGAGCGGGGTCTATTATTAGCAGCATCCTCGAAGCGGCGCAACGACAAGTTCCGCATTTTGGCGCGTGGCTGCGTCGAAGTCTTCTCGCCGGTCGCGGCGATGGCGTGCGGGTGGGGTCTACTCCGCCTCTACGCCATCGACGCGCCGCGAAGTTCACGCCGAGGGAGCACTCGACCGAAGCGCCGTCGACGCGACGTCATGATGCCGCGAACGCAGGTCTTCGACGGCAAAGGAAACATCCGGCGACAGGCCGAATCCCTCCAACCCGAGGACAAAAAGAGGCCGCCGCGCTGCCGCCTCTTCGTCGTGCCCGTGCCGACGCTGCTGGTCGGCGCGCCGTTCCCGGCCGCGCAAGAGAATCTGCCGCCCGTCTGTGCGGCCCTCGATACAATGGAGGAGCGCGCCGCGATGGCGCCGCCCTTCGAAGCGACCGGAGACGTGCTTGTCGCGTTCTACTCTGACAATCTCCTATCATCGCTCGAGTACACGCTGGCCTGCGCGCCGGCCGTCCTCGACGAAGGTAGATTGGAGGCGCTCGAGGCGAGCGCCGCGGGGTTGAGAGAGCGCAAGGAGGCGCTCGCGGCCTTCGGCGAGCGGTTCACCGTGTCCTTCGACGACTACGTGGCCAAGAAAGCGGCCCTGGACGAGGCCGAGGCGCGCCTGCGCGCCCTGCAGGACGAGGCGCGGACCCAGGCCGAGGAGAACTCCAAGGTGAGAAGCGACCACGCGGCCGCCGAGCGGGGCCTGCTGGACGCGGCCTTCGCCGAATGCGCCGCGCCGCCGGCCCCACCGCCGCCTCCCAAAAAGAAGGGGTTCCTGAGCGCGTTCGCGCCGCCGCCGCCGAGCGGGGATCCCCTGGAGGGGCTGTAGTTAGTTGTCTATCTTTATCCGTACAACAAAGAAACAACGACAGGAACCGCGTCACCGAAGCGCGCCCAATTCGACCTGTGGCGCGCAGGCCTTGAGCCTCAGCAGGCCTTGAGCCTCAGCCCTTTTTGATTCCTAGTGTCTTTACAGACCGCTAGCTCAGCGTAGATATCTAGTCCCGCGTGGGCTAGCGGCCTGTAAGACACTAGCAAGCAGCGTAGCTAGCTGGCAAAAAGTGCCTGTAGCGCTGTACAGCTGTGCGGACCCACCGCGCCAAGCGAGTCATCAATTCTACTCGTAGCTGCGGCTGCGCTAACGAGTGCTGCCTACACGCCGTCGCGCAGAACACGTTCAACACAATGCATGCTCTCCGGCGTGTGAGAGCACCACTCATCGTCAGACGCATGGCGACAGAACTGGGCTTCAACGTCAGACGCATGGCGACAGAACTGGGCTTCAAAGACTTCATAAGACGGGCCCAAGTAAAAGCGCAGTATCGCGAGATGCTGCGGTTAGCAAGGCGCTACGCACGCGCGCGGCCCGCTGACGGCGCCGACGTGCTCCGCCAAGTCAGAGACGGCTACCGGCGCCACGCTTCAGAAAGGGACGGCTTCGCCGTGGCCCAGCTCATCTCTGGTGGGAGGGCGTCGCTGCGCGAACTGCGAGCGTTGGCGGCGGGCGCGGACGAGGCCGGTCCCTCAGACGCGTACGAGGTCGGCACGGACTGGCCCTGGGCGGCGGACCAGACCCCCCGGGTTCCGCCGAAGCCGCTGGGGCTGCCGCGGCGATGACGGCGATGGCGTGGGATAACACGCGAGTATCGCGGCGACGGCGTTGTGGTCATGTAACACATTGTTGTAATTAAGCTGAAGGCGCGGGCGTCTGCGAGAACCACGCCGCGAGCGCCGACGACTGCTCGTACTCGTTCTCTTGTCGCTTCTTCGCGACCCGCTCTCGCTCCGAATCCGTGAAGCCAAGCACGGTCATGACCGCCCGCTCCATGTGCTGTTTCGGCGCCTCCTCGGCACAGACCAGGTACTGGGCCATCAGATTCTTCAAATAAGCCATCTGATCGTTTTCTCGGACATTTCCCGCGGGCTTCCTGCGCCCAAGGTCGGCGAGTTGTAACCCCTTGGCGGCGTCGGCGGCGATGGCCTTTTGCTCCTGCAGGGCCTTCAGCGCGTTCGCGCGATACAACTTGTACTCCCTTCGGAGGGCGTCATATTTGAGTGCCAGATCACCATTATTGTCAGTAGTTGTGGGAGATGGCTGCTTGAGCCGCGCGTTCTCCTGCGTGAGCTCCTCGACTCTTTTTCTTAATAACAATTCCTCGGAGGACTTTTGATCCGAGGGCGCCGTCGCTGCCAATAAAGCGTCGCGCCTCTTCTTGAGTTCGGCGTCGTCGTCTCGCACTCGGCTCCGTGTCGCGTCCCTCAATAACCCATCCAGCCTCGCCTTGTCGACCGCAAAACGACTTTTCGCTTCTCGTAACTCGGCTCGCGCCCGTTGCACGTCGTCTTCAGCCTGTCGCCTTAATTTCGACGCGGTGTGCGGATCTAAGGCCGGCTCGGGCAACATTAACGGTTCCCGCCCCGGGTCCCGCCGCACGAAATCGTCCAGGGACGCTTTCGAGGGGAAATGGCGCCATTCCGGGGGGAGCACACCATCATCAGATTCAAACTCAAATAAGGCCCACCGGCCCTCCCTGTCGCTAATATCTCGACTATTTACCACACATAACGCGCGCGCCGGCTCGCCTTCACTACTCGTCACTCCGAACGTCTTTTCGCGCTTCCGCTCTCTCTCTAAATCTTCCCGCAACTGCCTGATGGTCGTGTCGCGACTCGTTAACGCGGCCTGCTGGGCCTGGAGGCGCTCTTTTGCTAAACCGAGGAGCTGCTGGAGCTTGCCGTCATTTGTTTTGGGGGGGGGCGGGGCGTCGGCCATTGTTGCGCTGCGCGTCGGTGGCGTGAGCGGCGGACCGACGTGACTGAATTCGAATCCACCACTGTGAAAGGTGTTTTGGCAATCGATGCACGAGCTCGGTTGCTGTGCTGCGCGTCTCACGGCACGTTTTTTGCGGCGGCCGCTTCGCTGCTAGTGTCTTACCGCTAGTTAACGACAAAAGTTAAAGTTAAACATTTAAGCTCCACGATTCTCAACGGTTTACGCGGCGCGACCCGCGGGAGAAGCGTATCGAAAAGGCAAGTGACGGCGACGCCGCTCGCGACCTCGTGAAGCGCCGCGGCGAGGGCCAAAATAAGCCAGAAGCTTTTAAATGGGTTTCAGAGCCGCGCTCGCGCTCGCGGCCGTCGTGCTTCCGCGCGCGGCCGCCCTGCGCGCCGCGCGAAACCGGCACATCCGCGGCGGCGTGGTTCCGCGGCGCCGGCTCCAAGAGTGCCCGGCGGACGACTGCTGCCCCGCGAAGCTCGAGCCGATCCCTTCGTCAGAATGCCCGCCGCCGGATTCGGGCGACGTGGCCCGCTTTAGTTGCGACGCGCCGGATCTCGTAGTCGGCAACCTCTGCCGGTCCAACGCCGGCGAGTGCGGCACGGAAAAAAAATCTTCGGACGCGCCAACGTCGTCGCCCGGCGGCTCGAAGAAGAAGAAGAAGAAGTCGGGGCACGCCTTCCCCATCTGGGCGATCATCGTGATTATTGTGGGAGGCGTCGGGTGCTGCGTGTGCCTCTTCGCGGCGGTGTCCGGCGCCGCGCTTGGTGGTACGAAAAAGCAGAAGCCGCGCGCGTCGTCGTACAAGCTCGAGGCGGGCAAGCGGCCGCCGCCGCCAGAATCGGACTCGGACGACGAGCGGCCCGCCGCGGCCGTGTCGCGTGCGCTCGAGAAACTCGACGACGAGGAGGAACCGCCCGCGTACGACTTCACGCCTGATAAGGCGAAGCCGGCGAAGCACCGGTCCTCGGTCGAGGTCGACGAGCTCTGGCCGGCGGCCGGCGTCGCCGGCGCCAGCGCGGCCGCGGCGGCCAACGAGTCCAAGGCGCCGGAGAACGACATGGACTGCGACTCGGACTCGGACCTGGGCAGCCGCATCTCTCTGCACGCGCCCATGTGATGAACCCCCTCCTTCCCTCCTTCGAGCTTGTAAGAGCTACTACTCACAGTTAAACAATGCGCCTCCGGCGCGGACCTGGGATTCCGACGCCCGAGCGCTCCCCCTCGCCACCGTCGCCTCCGAGCTAACACTCCGGGCGACGGCGTATGAGGACAGGGGGCGGGCCGGGCGTGCGGTCAGCAGACCGCTGGTGGCTAGGCGGCCTAGCTCGAAGCAGCAACAAAACAAATCACACGCCGGCGGAGAAGAACGTCGGCAGGGCCCGCGCCGCGGCGACGACGCGGGCGTGGCACCGGCTCGCGTCCAGGACCCGCGCCTTCGCGGCCGCCGACGCCCGTAGAGACGTCTTCGGTGGAGGCGGCGCCGCGGGCGCTTCGACGTCGTAGAGCCCGTAGAGCACGGTCGTCACCGCGTCGGTGTCTTCGGCGACGAGCGAAAAAGAGGCGAGGTGGCGGACCGCCCGGTCGCAGTCATTATTGGAAATGGTTCCGTTCTGGGGCCGGCCGGCCAGGCTCAAGACGAAGGCCTGGACGCCCCGCGGGAAGCGTCGCTCCAGAAACGCGTCCGGTGTCAAACTCCTATCATAAGTTCTCTGGACGACGGCCCAGGCGTCCGCGACGACCACAATTGTAAAACTTGGTGCCGGGACCGCTCGTTTGAGTAAATCTTCGTCGAAGCGAAAGTGGCCGTAGACGACGTCGAGGGCCCCGGGGTCCCGCTTGTCTTTTTCGGAAGGGTCGTGGTCCCGCCGGTGCCGGTCCTTGTGCCTGAGCAGCGTGAGGTCCGCGGGCGCGGGCAGCTCCTCACTTTCATAGCATGCCAGGCCCCGGTCGTCGCACAGATTTGCGACCCGCATCCCTTCGCCCATCACAACCACAGAAGCGTAGTGCCAGAACGCCGCTTTGCGTCTCTCGTTGGATTGAATCAGCGGTGACGCGTAGAGCCGCTCCTTCGGGCTCTCTTCCACATTCGTGGGCCGTCGTAGGAACTCATCGATGGCGTCGACGAGTTCGGCGAACGACGGCCTCATTCCAGGATCGCCCGCGCCCGCGCGGCGGACGAGGCTTCTCAGGAAGTGACGGTCGCGCCCCTGAGAAGCATGGTCCGCAATGAACGGCAGTAGCCAGGGTCGGTTGGCGACGTCGTAGACGTGCGTCTTCTCCGACAGCCGCATGCATGTACCTTTGACACATTTCCCGCGCGCCTCGGGCGCGCCGCGCGACCGCGGCTCGCAGCTCCCCGCGCCCCTACAACTATGACTCTCGCGCGTCCACGGGCAGTCCCGATCACCGTCACAGGCCTGGGGCGCACATTTACCGCCGGCCACGTCCCGCAGGACCATGCGGTTCAGGTAGCACGGCTCCGATTCGTTGCGCGTGCCCCACGCGTGCACGACGGCATTTCCTAGAGACGACGCCAGCAGGAAGTCGTCGGGCCCATCCACTAGAAAAATGGCGCCGCCGTCGGAAAGCGTGAACTGGGGCGCATAAAAATCATCCTGCACGAAGCCCGCCGACGCCCAAGTCTGGAAGCACGCCAACAGCGACCGCGCGAGTTGCAACGGGTGCGTTTCCGCGCGTCGTCGGAACGCTTCTGATAGAATCGTCGGGTCGGCGGCGGAGCCGGCGCCGGCGCCGATCATCGAACCGCAGTCCTGGACGACGTAGGTGGCGTGCGTGTGCTCGAACCACGCTCCTAGTAACTCTGGAACGCCCGGCTCGCCCCGTAAGGCTTCGAGATATAATAATTCTTTGTAGATCGTCGAGCCGCCCAGATCGTGGCCGCGCGGGTCGTGGTGCTTCCTCTTGACGATCACACTTTTGTTGTGTAAGGTCGCCCGGAACACTTTTTTCGCGTGGTTGTTCCCAGGTACTTCCCGCCAGGGCCCGGGCACGTCTTCTTCCTTGGACACGGTCCAGCTCGGCGGGATCCAGGGGTCCTTTTCGCGTTTCGCGGCGGACCTAACGCGGCCGACGATCTCGCGCCGCGGGTGCTGGCGCCGGTCCTCGAACCACCGGTCTATGAATAGAGCCTTCACCAGGATTTTTTGGTCGCGCGCCGTGAGAGTCTTCTCGACGAGCTTCGCGTGGACGCGCACCGCTGCCAGTGCCAGCAAGAGCAGCATATTTATTCAGATCGCCTCATGTGTGGATTCCCAGCACCGCATTGGCATCTATTGGCTCAGGGCAGCTTCTCGTCCATCGATGCGGACCACCGCCCGCGTCGATGGCGTCTGGGGCTGCTGCTTCGCAAAATTTCGTCGATCCCTAGTGTCTTACATGCCGCTAGCTAGCACTCGCGCACACGCAACAAAGCTGTGGCAGCACACATCTCGCAGCGAAACGCGCTGCACAAGACGCTGCTGGGTGGCATTCATCATGCGAATGACGCATGTGGTCATATTGGCCGCGTGTCGCGCGGTTGTGACGATTGCACTGTGGCAGCCTGTGACACGCCAGCCTGCAACAATCGTTGCAAGCCGTAGAGGAATTACTCTCGCGCAACGACAATGCAGTAGCGATGGAACATCTCTCTCGCAAAGGCATCGCCTAGACTGCAGGAGAAGCCTGCTGGGCGCGACCGCGGCCGCGGCCATCGTAGCGCTGCTCCCTTTGCGAGCGTCCGCGGCGGAGGGTTCGTGCCGGACGAAGCCGGGCGCGCTCTACGCGGTGCGCACCTGCGCGAGGTACGGGATTCAAAAAGACGGCCGCCTCGCGGGCTGCCTGCCGTCCGAGAACTGCGTGAGTTCGTCGGCCATAAAATCCCCTGCCCAATTCGACGCGCCCTGGCTGTTTTCGCCCGCGACGCGCGACGCCGACAAGGCCTTCGAGGAATTGGTCAAGGCGGCGAAGGCTTCGCCCGAATTTAAAAATAGCCGAGACCGACCCGGCGCGACGCTACCTGCGCGCGACGGCGCCGTCCCAGATCAGCAACTACAAGGCCACGGACGTAGATGACGTGGAGGTGTTGATTTCCGCAGAGAAGGGCCTGGTCTTCCACCGGAGCGCGTCGCGGGAGTCCGTCTTTTTCTTCCCTCCCCAGAACATCTACTCGGTGCCGTTGGGGGACAACGGCTCGAACCGCGGCCGCCTCGAGGCGCTGCGCAAGGCGCTGGGCTGGGAGTCGACGAACCCGCGGCCCGAGGAGGAGGTCGACTCGCCGGGGTCCTACCAGGCGCTTAAATTTGGGATGTAGTTTTAATCCCCACACAGCACAACGTCGTCCCGCAGGACCTGGGTCAGCGACACGTTCGCGTGCGCCTCGGACACGTGCCCCCGGCACGTCAGGAAGCAGGCGCGGTCGACGTCCGCCCCGCGCCGGCGCGTGCGGCCCTTGCCCCCTCTACATCTATCTCTTCCCAGCCGCGACGTCCACGCGTCGCCGCCGGGGTCTCCAAGAGCGCACGGCGCAAAGGTCTTTCGAGAAACGTCGCCGAGCGCCCACTTGTTCGTAGCGTGCCAGTGCTCGAGCAACAGCGCGTCCGCATTGACGGGTAGATTCGAGAAGGGCGCCTTACATTTAGCCCAATCATTCAAACCTCCAAGAGGCGGCGAACCCCAGCCGCCCAACGCCACCGGGACGTCAAAGTCCACTAATTCTTGATGAACCAGCCCGTTGTCGTTCGGCGACCGCGTTAATACAACAGCATCATAACCCACGAGACACGATAGACTAACGAGCATCGCGTCCAAAGCCGCCCAAGGGGCCTTCTGTTGATGGTAGTAGGCCCCCGTCCCGCAGACGTTCGCGCACCAGTCTTCTGCGCGCCCTTCTCGCACTCTTTCAAGAAAACCAGCCACGCCCAGCCGCCGCAGGGCGCCGTCCACGCGCACGTAGTCGTAGGCGTACTCCGTCGCGTTGAAGCAGTTCTTCGAGCAGATCGGCGGCTCCCGCAAACACACACATCCTAGACCGCCGCCGCCGTCCGCCGCCGCCGCCGCTACACTTTCTCCTAATGAAGCGCCGTGGCGCCGTCTCCGTCCGTCTTGGAAGCGCGGCGCCCGTTGCAGCGAGCGGACCTTCTCTTGTAATAAAGGAGACTGGCGCATAAAACTCTCGAGCACGACCTTCCCGCCCGCCTTCGTCGACACTAGCGTGACGAGCTCGACGATCGCCGATAAGCGATTGACCGCGACGAGCGGTCTCTTTAACTTCAAAAAGACGCCCGTGCCCCGCCAGACATTCGCCCAGGTCCCGCAGACCGGCGGACAGGCCACGTGCGCGCCCGGCGCGGCCCACCGCGGGCCGCCGAACTGCTCGACTTCTACGTAGCCACTTGTTAAATCCAGCGTCGTACCATGAGACGCTTTCAGTAGTTCAGGACGCGTCCAATCACGACCAACGAGCGGGAAGGGGTACTTCACCAAAGCCAATGGTGAGGTCCACGAGGGGGCCGGGCCAAATCTTGAACCGATCGTCGACGCCCGTCCGGCTGCGCTCCTCAACGCGTTTCGGTGTCGCACCGTGTTTAATGGAGGCCGCTTGAAGGGCGGAGGCTGGTGTTCCTCGGAGACGCGCCACCAGCGCTCGGCGGATGCTGAGGCGATCCACCCTGTGAATCGCGAGTGGTTCTGCGGCGCTGAATAATACGCTCCTTCTGGTAAATAGGGCAGGCGCGGTGTGCTGTCCGTCTTTAAGTGGCGTGCGGGCTCCAGAATGTCTCTTGTAGGTGCGTAGAAGTAGTGGAGGGCCTCGAACGTTTGTTTCAATTGATGTGTGTTGGTGGCATGTTTTTGATGGTTGACGGGGTACACTTGTGTGATGTATCTACTGATGCGGCGCGCGTCTTGTGGTTGTGATGGGACGTGGGGGTCGCAGTGCTCCTGGGCTGCTATTGATGCTGCCCCCAGGGCGAGCCATGCTTTGTGTTTCATGGGCGCATCGCCTCGCTTGCACGTATAACTCTGTGTCGCAGTCCCGGAGATCCCAACGCGGTAGTTTAAAGGGCTGCCGTCGGACGGGCTTGAAAATGCAGCTAGCGGCTGTAAGACACTAGCAAGAGCGTGCGAGTGCCGTACGCGGCCCAAACAGCCTATGGCGCCCGTTGCGTAACGATTTACACACGTCGAACCACTCTACACGAAGTGCGCGCATCGATGGTGGCCTAGGCAGCGATGGGGCTGCCCGCTGGGCAGCAGGCGCTGCTCGTCGCGACCCTCGCCGCCGCGCGGCCGGTCACCGACGTCGCACGCTGCAAGAACAATGTCTTGCGGCACCTCGCGGCCGCCGGCAACGTAGAGGACGAGCAGTGGGCGACGCTCGTCTGCGCGCCCGAGCACCTGCCTTCATCAGCGACGGCGCCACCGACGAATCCGCCCGCCGACGTCTTCGAGGGCCTCATGTGTCCTCGCGACGGCGCAGAACCGGACGACGCGCCACCTGCCGTGCGGGAGATGGACCTGACGCTCGGCAAGTTCTTCTTCTACGCGGCGACGCATCCGAAATACGCGGCGACGCGGCGCTTCGACTTTTCTGGATGGCAGTTCCTGCCCGACACGTGTGGGGCCGAAGGCTGGTTCCGGGCCGCGGCCTGCGCGAACCCATTGCCGCCTCCGAAAAACTGGCAGCCGCCCCTCCTCTGGTGGACGGCCGCGGCGGTCCGCACCCGTTTGAAGCTCCTCGGCCCCTGCGCGCGGCGGAAGCGCGACGCGTTGTTGGAGACGGTGTCATCATCACAAACGTGCGTCGCGGTCCACATCCGGCGGGGCGACGCGTGCCAGGTCTTCGGGGGCGACCGCGTTCAGGATCGGAGGCGGTGCTTTCCTACACACGCTTATGTGGAGGCGGCCCGGCGGCTTTTGAACAAATACGGCCACAAAACCATCAAAGTCGCCTCGGACTCGCCCGTCGCAATTTCAGAGTTCGCAGCGATGATGGGCGGCGACGTCGCCGTGGAAGCCTTAAGGTTTGACCGGGGGGCCGTGGGTGGCCCGGAGAACGCGACGTTGGGTCTAGGCTTCGAGGCGGCCCAATCGAAGTTCATCGAAAGGCGGCCGGACAAGCCCGACGCCGCGCTGGCATTGACATCGTTCCTCGCCGACCTCGAGCACCTCGCGGCGTGCGACGCGTTCGTCGGGACGTGGGAGGCAACCTTATCGCGGCTCGCGATCCTGAATCTGGCCGCGCGCGCCGGGGCGCTGCCTCCCTTTATCTGGCTCGACGCGCCGAACGACCGGCGGGTCTGGGGGCCGCGGCGCGGGCGGCTCCGACTACCTTAACGTATCATGTTACTTACAATAACTAATCACTCGGGGCCGCAGCAGCACGCGCGGGCCTGTGGGCGCGGGCCGTCTCTCGCGCTCCGGCACTCGAGCCACGTCGATTTCCGCGACGACGTCAGCAGGGGAAAGTAGTCGCCGCCCCAGGGTTCCTTCGTCGCGTCGCAGGCCTCGATGTGCGAGAAGCACGACGCGCAGTCGCCGGCCGCCCAGGCGATACCGTCCGTGGGACGGAGCTCCGCGGCCGAGCAGAGCCGCCGGTCGCCGCAGGCGGCTTTAGCCGCCGCGGCCGTCG
>JACLAA010001053.1_pt1 | contig 28314 bp, 18 predicted proteins | sample 8027891 | NCBI WGS metagenome assembly JACLAA01 (sample SAMN15724900, study PRJNA655200) | protist metagenome | isolation source: fluorescence activated cell sorting (FACS) single amplified genomes of... | place: Spain: Blaines Bay Microbial Observatory, Mediterranean Sea | collected 2016-01-19 | reverse complement strand
CGTCGTTCGCGTTCTTGGCTCTTTCTTCTTTTTGTTTCTCCCGTACCGACGACTGTTGGCGTCGTTAGAGAGGTACGCCTCTGGTCGAAAGTGTTCGTGAAAGGCGAAAAATTCGCCTTTTGGTGGAGCCGTTGTTGCTATCTTCGACGGCGAAGCGATGGAACGCGATGCATTCGTGGCTCTTTTTTTCTGCTTGGACATCATTCGGAGGACGGCTTCGCGACCTTGTTGGTGCTTCGATAACGTCGTATTTTTAGGCCCGTCGTCGTTGTCGTCTCGATCGATGTGATAATACGCTTCGGTGTCACCGCCGCCGCGCGCGTTTGTTTTTAAGGGCGAAGGCGATGAAGGTGATCCCATGAATGTTCCAATTCCAAGCGTTTTGTCAAAGCGAGGAGGGAGAGGATGAGGATGAGGTCGTGATGGCGGCACAAAGTGCATGTCTCGATTCGAGAACTGTTGTTGTTGTTGTTGTTGTTGTTGTTGTGGAGATTTTGAGTGCATCGGAGATTGCAACGGCGAACGCATATTTTTCTCCGCATCGAACAAGTCATTCTCATACACGCCCAGCATCGCACCATCTCTGTCTTCTTCGCCTTCCTCGAGACTTTCGAATGCTTTCATCGGGCATCCGCACAAACGCTGGCAGGTTTCATAGTCTTCTCTCGTAAGCTTTCTGTCCTTGACCACTTTGTCAACCTCCAAACCGTGCTCAATCAAAACTAAAATCGTGATAGCATTGACGTAAGGAAACAAGTCACTCAAAGCGATTTCCCACACGCTAGAAGATTCGCCAGGTAAAAGCGCGAAGTCTTTTTCCGCAAGGTACGGAAAAGAGTCATCGTTTGATTGGATCTTGTCTTCGTAACCGGGACCAGTGGTAGCAGCTTCAAACGTTATCGCCTTGAAGACAGTATCGACAATATTACGTTCCGAACAGAATGTCACGTCGATATCTATTTCATTTTTTGATACCTGCACCTGACGGTGCAGTTCCGAAACAAAACTCTCAGCTTCTCTCGCTTCTAAATATTCCGGATCTATTTCAAAAATAAACTCCGTCCAATAGAAGGATCTCGAAAGAACTTTTGCGCAACGAGTCGCCAAGAAGAAAACTTCTTGTAAGTCTCCGCTCTGTATCTCGCGAGTGTCGCGCATTCGAAACAAACAAATAGCCTTCACTCCATCGTTCGACGCGATTAAAGAGATTACTTTGGCGTAGATCTCTTTTACGTTCGGGTCGACGATACGATCGAAAAGTCTTCGACGAATAACGCGAGCGAGGCTTGATTGTTGAACTTTCCGTTCAATTCGATCAATCATGCTCGAAGATTGTTTGTCTCGAAGGACAACAAGTCTCGTTTGGGTCACACTATGATGCGACTTCGCGTGTTCTGAAACATCAGCGGTAGGGTTATCAATCGGGATGATATCGTCGAATCCTAAGATATCGTCATCCATGTATTCTCCAACGTATTTTTCGTCCTCTTCCCAATCAAAATCAGGCTGCGGCAGCTTGAGCTCGTTGTTTGTGCGCAAGGTTCGGTCTCGTTGACTACTACGCGGAACTGGTACCAGATCGGTTGTAAAGATTTTTATCGCACCGTTTCTCTCGATCCCGCGGAAGCGTCTCGCATTTATCGCACTCTGGACGATACTCTCAGCGTTTCGGCTTGGAGCGTAAAATACGACGATGGCAAAATCCGAAACGGGAAAACTTGCTCGCTCAAAATGCTGCTCCAAGATAATCAAGGCATCAAGATTGTTTTTGGATACAATTTTACGCACCTCTTCTGCGAATAACTTTTCTTCTTGTTCCGATCGTCCATCGTGGAGATACTTTTGAGACGGGAGGCAATTGACTCGACCGCCAACAAAATGGACGTATTTCACAATTGGTCCGATTGGTTTAGGTTCAGGAACAATTATGAGCATCTTTGTGCGACCGGAACCATCCGTTCTACATTCTTTAACAAGTGGTCGTAAACCGCCAAGTTTCGGGCTATCGAGCGACTCACCTCGTTGAACGCTGGAAACGGCAGCTTCTAAAGCGTCCTCAGCCTTGGATTTCGTTCGGACAAAGATGGTGTTATTATTCGTACCTGAAGACGTGTGCGCGTAGTTGTTCGTGTATCGCAGCTGCAAATTCGCAACAGTAACGCCGTAAGACTCTAACAAATATGCCACGGTCAGTAAATCCTTCAAGCGTCTCCAATTCGCAGCGGTGTCGATATGGCCTGCTTGACGCTCGCGTTCTTCAGCCTCTTCCATCCTCGATACATATAAATCGTAGTCGATTCTCACATCAAACGTCGGCATGGCACTACCGAAATGGACTGGTATTCTTTCGCGAATAGTGTTGTACTCACGTGCAATTTCTTCGATCGCAAAGCCATGCGGCTGTTCCGGAACACGAAAGGAGAAAAATTCTATTTCTGGCTGCTTTTCGTTCTCTCTCTTTTGCGTTGCCGCTTGCGGAGAAGCAAAGTTCAGCTTCGTCTGAAGATGCTGCTTTATGCCAGTACCGGGAGTTTTTGGGCGTGAAGCACTACCAACATTCTTACCACCGCTACCATTTGGCGAAAATCCCTTGGTTATCGTCGCCGTCGCCGTCGTCGTCATCGTCGTTTTCTTCGATTTGTGGAAATCGACGGAATCTTGTACCATCTCTTCGCCTTCTGGAAAGTTTAAGGCAAGAAATCTAGGAGAGATCATTTGCTTTTGTTGTTGTTGTTGCTGATCCGCGCGAGGAGGCGAGTGTAAATATCCAATATTAGCGGTCGCTGTGCCTGGTAGTAGCGGGCGTTCTGGAGAATGCGAAAGAGGCGCAGAGTTCCCGTTAACGTCTCCGGTGACCGTTGTAGTATTGTATCGTATCGGATAGTTCTCCTCGACGGGCAACATGAACGAAGGTAAAGTGCTCGTCTTTGCGACTATTTTTCGAGTCTCAACGTAAGCATCGATATCTTTAATCTTAGAAGGTTTGAAAAGCGGCACGCGCGTCGTCTCTTCCTCGCTAAGCAAAGAAAACTTACTTTTCTCGGGAACGTCTTGGGAAACTTTGATCGCTTTCCGCTCCTCACCGCTTACTGGCCACACGCGTTCCAAAAACGTGCGTTTTGGTTCGTCAACGAGAATTGGTAACTCCAAAAATGCTCTCTTTGTCCCTTTTTCTCGCATCCCCGCTCCGCCTGCGAAACAGTCAAACTCTCTCTGCGTTGGCGGATGCACGCGGATCGTACGTAACAAATTTTCGACGCAGTCCAGCTTAGCCAACGTCTCAGCCGGAAGCTCGTAAAGCTGTTCGCGTTCCGCGCGTGAAAAGAAGTGCGTCTGTCTTCTACTTTTCTTCCCATCGTGTTCTTCATCCTCATCGTCGTCGTCCTCTTCGTTCTCTCCGTTCTCATCTCTTCTCAAATCTCTTTCAAACCGTCTGGTTTCTGTCTCGAGGACGTTTCGCACCGTGTTTTCAGTTTGCGTCCCGGGAAGATACGGCAGTTCCAAGTCTCTGAAGACCTCTTCGCGTTTCTTCTCCATCGCTCTCGTCGTCTTTTCTACCGGTAAATCTTCCCCAGGGAACATCTCTTTATTATTGATCGTCTTCATCCTCAACTCTGTCGTCCCGAGGAGCATCGACTTTTCGTCTATTTTTTGTTCTTCTTTTTCCAACTCCTTCGCGAAGCCTTGCCTCTCTATCGCAGAGCGCTTCTCCTTCGCCGCTCTCGACAAAAACGCCATCGTTTCTCTCTTCCTCTCCGGAACGTATAATCCAATTCGCGCCTTCTCTAGCTCCTCCGGAGGAATCTCCTCGAACTCTTCTTCTTTGTCTTCTTCTTCTTCTTCTTCTTTCGTCGTTTTCGTCGTCTTCTTCTCTATCGAAGAAGAAGAAGAAGAATAAAAAAAGTCCTTCGGCGTCTTTGGTATCTTTATCGTTAAATACCGCATAATCTTTCTCTCGCGAGCTCGAAAAAGTGTTGTTGCGTTTGTCTTCTGATTGTATTTACAATATATAAAACAATACGTAAACGCGAGCGAAACGAAGCGTTGTTTGCGGTGTCGTTTTTTGAAGTGTTTTTGTTGGTTCTTCTTGAAAAAAACTTCTCAGAAAGAAGAAGGAAAATTTTAGGAGGAAAAAAATACTCGAGAGAGAGAGAGACAAAAAAAGAGGAAAAGAGGAGAAGACCTTCCTTTTTGAGGTTTTCATTTTTTGCCCTCTTCTCCTCATCTTTTCCTTGTTGTTGTGCGCGCGCGTCTAAGAAGGGTACACACACACACACACACACAAACGTTTACACAGATATAAATAATTCTGTTTCGTGAAAACGCGCGTTTGGATAACACGTGATAGTATTAAAACGACGAGAGAGGGAGAGAGAGGACGACTGATATATACGGATTATTTTCCATCACACCGTGTGTCATCAGCCGGCAAAATTGAGAAAAAGAGATAAACACTCATCATCATGTTTTCTTCGCTGCAAAAGGCGGTGACGCCATCATCATTTGCCACGCGGAACAACTCTTCTGCGATGCACAGTCAACCGATTGCGCGCCGTCCGAGTTCTACTTCGTCTTCTGTCGCTCTGCCGCCGGTGACGGCGTTCGGGGCGATGCGCCTTTTTTCGGGTGACGACGACGACGACTGTGATGATGATAAACAACGACAGAAACAACAGCGTTTACTCGTTCGAACGGAAGCGACGGCCACGAGTCAGGCCTCCACGGACGACGAGGAGGAACCGAAGAGAAAATCTAGGTTCGTGAGAGGCCCGGATGGGAAGTTGATCAGACGCGACGGGACGACAACGCCGGGTGATGGAGGGGGCGGTCGAGGACCTGGAGATGGCGGTGGAAGAGGAGGCCGGGGAGGAGGTCGGGGAGCCGGCCGAGGGAGAGGTCGAGGTGACTTTGAAGGCGGTCGAGGCGGTGGAAGAGGAGGAGGATTTCAAAGCAGAGACGGCCCGAGAGCTGGACCGGGTGGTGGTGGCGGCCGATTTGCACCCTCGGGGCCAGGCGGCGGAAGAGGAGGAAGAGGGTCTGCCGCCGGTAGAGGCGCCGGTAGAGGCGCGGGTAGAGGCGCCGGAAATAAGTTTGATCGACGCGTGCAAGACGGTACCGGCCGAGGTGGTCGTCCGAAAAATGCCGCGTTCGGCGGCGCCGGGGGGACTGACCGTTTGAAGAAGGGCAGAAAAAGTAAAGCGCAGAGAGTTCAGATGAGAAGAATCCAAGCCGAGGAGGAGAAGGATGTCGCGGTGGAGCTGTTAGTTGTGCCGAAAGATGGTTTCATGATCGAAGAGCTCATGGCTGAATTGGCCACTACTCAGGCAAATATCATCAAAGTTTTATTCATGAAGGGTATTGCGGTGCAAATGGGTCAAATGCTAGACAGAGATACTGTCGTTGCCGTTGCCGAGGATATGGCGGTGGAGTGGATCGACGAAGACGAAAAAGGCGTCACGCACGAAGCGAGGAAAACCACAAAGTTCAACACGGAAGAAGATGAAGAGTTCTTAGAACCTAGACCGGCAGTGGTGACAATCATGGGTCACGTCGATCACGGGAAGACGTCGCTTTTAGATTACATTCGAAAGTCGAAAGTTGCCGCCGGAGAAGCCGGAGGAATAACCCAAGGCATCGGCGCCTATCAAATCACAACTCCAGTTGGAGAAGACGAAGAAGAAACGACAATTACATTTTTAGATACTCCAGGTCACGAAGCGTTCTCAGCTATGCGTGCGCGAGGCGCGAGGGTGACGGATATTGCCATTATCATCGTCGCTGCGGACGACGGGTTGAGACCGCAAACAGAGGAAGCCGTAGCGCACGCGCAAGCGGCGGAAGTGCCAATTATCGTCGCCATCAACAAAATCGATAAACCGGCTGCGGATATTGAGTTTGTGCGCGGAGAAATGGCCAAAGTTGGTTTGACCTGCGAGGAGTGGGGTGGAGAAACAGCCATGATTCCAATTTCCGCGAAGACTGGAGAAGGCATTGATGATTTGTTGGAAACTATCGCCTTACAATCTGAAATTTCCGAACTCTCCGCCAATCCGAATAAACTAGCGTTAGGTTCCGTCATCGAAGCGCAACTGGATAAACAGAGAGGTTCAATTGCAACTTTGTTAGTCCAAGCTGGTACTTTGAAAGTCGGTGATCCGATTTCCGTCGGAGAAGTCCATGGCAAGATTCGCGCCATGGAGTCCGCCACAGGAGAGAAGATTGAATTCGCCGGACCATCCATGCCAGTCAGTGTTCTGGGTTTGAATGGTGTTCCAGTCGCCGGAGACGAGTTTGCAGTCTGCGAGTCCGAGCAAGATGCGAGAGAAAGAGCCGAAAAAGCTACGGAAGAAGCGAGATCTTCTCGTCTCGGAGCCGTCGCCGGTAACGTGGCGAGTTTGACGAATATTTCCGGTGTCGTGGAGGATTCTCTGCAAACGATTAACTTGATTCTAAAAGCGGATGTTTCCGGTTCGACCGAAGCTATTAAAGCTGCGTTAATGCAATTACCTCAAGATCGCGTGCAATTGAGATTTCTTTTGTCTTCTGTGGGCGAAGTGTCCGAGTCAGACGTTGATTTAGCAGCCGCGTCTGGTGGCATCATCCTGGCGTTCAACACGCCAGCCTCTGATCGCGTTGAGGACGTTGCTAAACGCGCGGGAGTCGAAATAAGATCGTACGATGTTATTTATGGATTGATTGACGAAATCCGAGACGCCATGGAAGGTAAACTGTCCGAAGTAAAGGATGAAGTTCCGGTTGGCAAGGCGGAAGTGAAAGCGGTCTTTGGCGGCGGTTCCTCTAAAGTTGCAGGTTCGTTAGTTCTCGAAGGTAGCATTAAAAAAGGAACGTTCATGCGCGTTGTTCGAGGACCGAACAGAAAAGAAATGTACAATGGTAAAGTTGGTTCTTTGCGTAGATTTAAAGATGCGGTGAAAAAAGTCGACTCTGGCGAAGAGTGCGGCATCGGCGGCGATCCAGAATGGCCCGATTTCAAGGAAGGCGACATCATCGAGTGCTTCGATTTAGTCGAGAGAAAGCAAACGTTAGAATCTGCGTCGGAAACGCTCAAAGAACAAGTCAAAGAGTATCGCAGTAAAGATGAGGAGAGAGCAGCGAAAGCGGCGGCGGAATTGGAGAAGTATCAAAGGAAACGCGGCGCGGAGACACCACCTCCCGCCGCAGCTAAATAAGCATAAACTTTCTAACACTATATCGATAAAACATGTCATCATAGGCTAACAACAAGTAAGAACAATATACGGGTATCATAAAAATATATCTAAGTACAACATAAAATTAATAATGAGAGCGAGTATCAGTGGCGCAATAGTATGTATCTATCGTCTCGACAATCGACAAATACTTAGTTTTATTTCCTGAATTTTCCTACAATTGCTTTACAAAAATAATGTCTCATGATGTTCTTCTGAGACAGATTCTCGGCCCATTCAAAGAGTACAGACAAGCGCGACCAAAAGAAGGAGGTGAGACGAAGATTGATGAATTCAATCAACTGAGGACGTATCCAGTCGATGACATATCAGCCAACGAATTCGGACACGAATGGGCTGTGAAAACAGTTATGCTGGAAGAGTTTGATGAGGAAATAAGAGAGGCTCTGTGCACTCGCTCGAAAGAAGAAGTCACGACACGAAAAGGCATTCGCGTATCGAACGAAGACGGTGGTTACCACTCCACGCCAGATTTTCTACAGAGACTGACAGTAGCAGATGATGATGAGGAAGAAGCGAAGAAGGGTGAGATGTCGTCGAAATTTCTCCCTCAGTTCCTGCGTTTTGTGAGTATGCAACTCGAATCGTTCCCGTCGTTGAAACGCACTCGTCCTCCAATGACCACGTCTTGGATAAACAGGCTCGGTACAAATAACAGCAACGGCTTGCATAACCACGCGAGCGCTAAGCTTAGCGGAGTGTTTTATTTCGACGACTACGAAGCCGATGTTGACTCCGCAGCGGCGCAGGAACCAAAGCCTGGTGATCTGCTCTTGAGGACGGCTTCGGCCGCAATGCGGAAGAATGAGAATATGGGAGAGTGGTGCGAGTACGTAATCATTCGTCCTCAACGAGGAAAACTCGTCTTGTTCGAGCCCAAGTTATTGCACGGAGTGGTAGCTTCGCACCGAGAGCGATTTTCGCTTGCTATGAATTTCGGGGAGAAGAATGTGAGTTTTGAAGATCCAAACGAGGGAGGAAAGAAAGTTAGCGTGCGACCAATCGAATTATAGCCTTTACAGTAGATGTAGCCATTTTACAGTAGTAGTAGCACGCTCGCTAATGAAAGCATCATCATTTTATTCTCATTTCGTTCAAATTTAACATCGAACTTGGACGAACCGCCATATTTGTCCGTTCGTCTTCCTCGTTATCGTCCTCGAGAGAGGCGTCGTTGACTCCCTCGGCGTTCAACCTTTGATACTTGGAGAGATTCGAAGAAGTGTTCGTGTCTGAAACGCTAAATCCTTGCAGCGAGAAAGCAAACGCTGACGTCCCGGCGCCAAGTAAAGAACCTACAATCACATCCTCCGGATGATGCCACATATCGCGAATTCGCGTGATGGCAACTCCGACTGCCACAGAAAGCGGCGCTAAGCTAATCAAAACTTTCCAAACGAACGCTTCTGTTCGCTCGGTGTTGGTTCTAGAACCGCCAAAACATTTCAAATAATACATTAAATACAAGCTCAAGTAAAACAATCCTGAAAAAGACATGCTCGTGTGCCCGCTCGGAAACGATCTTCTTCCTTGCCTCACGTCGTTCAATAAGCTCTCATTCTCCAAATTTCCACAATCTGGTTTACCGTACTCTTTCCATACCGGGTCAGCTGTAGCGCTACCCCAACATCTCGCCGCAAAATCCGGTCTATAGTTTCCGCATGCCTGTTTCACGCTGTTCACGAACACAAACGATATCGCGACGGATAACAGTAAACCCAAACTCGCCGCCGTGCTTCTCGCTCTTCTCCCCGATGTATCCATTTTCGAGCACAGAAATATGCACAGTAAAGGAAACACGATGCTGATAAATGGCAGAACGGCCGTTGGAACAGAATTTTTCTTCATCGGATATCGCAGTCGATAAATCAAATTCTCGTTGAGAAATTTTTCGTAAGGCTCGGCAAACTCTAAAGAGAAGCCGATGGATAATAAAATCAAAAGAAGCGCGATGTCAAACGCGACTCGATACCGCTCGTTCATTACAGTCAACGCGTTAAAATTAGTATTCCGCATCCTATCGTTATTTTTCCGGCTTTTTTGTCGTCGTCGAGGAGAAGTTTGCTGCGGGGGGAAAACGCTTTCGCTTTCCTCTTCTCCGCTCAAAATCTCTAAAGATACGAAAGACGAATTCGCGCGTCTCGTTCGTTTCGTCAGAGAGGAAAGCGAGGAAGACGACACGTTCCTCTCAAAAACTCTTTTCTCCTCCTCCTTCTCTTTGTCGGCGCGTGGCGGCCGCCCCGTATTCGAAGCCGGCGCGTGAGAGTCGATTGTTGTTGTTATTTGTTCTGTTTTAACGAACAAAAAAAGTAACGACGACGCTTCGCTTTTCTTCCCCAAAATTACTTCTCTCAAGTTTAGTCTGCGAGAGACTTGACTTGACGATGAAAACGACGACGAAACCGTTCTCATTGACGTACGTGAGATACCCAATAATTGACGACTCCTATTATTTCAAAGGCAAATTCTTAGCCATCGCTTCTTTATCTCCAATCTTCACGGTCGCGCACACCATCGCCTGTTTCTGTTCCCAACGAGAACTGTTCGATTTCACCTTAGTGGTTGGAATATTCTTAAACGAATGCTTAGCGCAGCTGTTAAAACACTACTTGCAACAGGAGAGACCGAAATCGTGTCAGAGAGTGGATTTTTGCGACACGCACGGGATGCCGAGTTCGCACGCGCAGTTGGCGTTTTTTAACAGCGCGATGTCGGTTTTGGTGTTGTTGAGGAGGTGGAAACACGCGAAGAAATATCGAGGAGAGGGAGAAAAAGCGGGAGTGGATGTGTCATCTTCTGTGCTTTCGTTGATGACTGTTCCAATAGCAGTAATCGTGGGGTATTCTAGAGTCGAGTTAGGGTACCACACGATCGAGCAAGTCGTCGCGGGTGCCGCGATTGGGTTGATGTTTGGTTCGATGTGGTTTCTCGTCACGACGAGAGTGTTCGCGAAGCAGTTTTCTGAGTTGGTGAAAGAGGACGACGATCACGCGAGTAACAGCGCCAGGGTTCGGGGGAAGAAAAGACGAAGATTTGGAAAGTTACTGAGGGAGACGCTGAACATGAGAGACTCATCGATGTGTGCGAACCCGTTGACGATTTCGAGAGAGAGGGTGGAGCTGGAAAATTTCGCGTTTCCGATGAAAGATGTCGTCGGTTTGTTAAATACCCCGTCCTTAAAGAAAGTAGATTAGTTTGTTTGTGTGTATAGATTCTTCGATTGTACCATGGTAAAAAGTTATCATGTATATGTGTATTAGTGAAAATATTCTTTTTACAACAAGAGAGTATCATGTATAATTGTATATGTTTCTTCTTTTTCTTCTTCTTCTTTTTCATTCACCAACGTTCAGGATTTTAATCACAGACGCGTTCCCGATTCTATGCAACGCGACGATGGCGTCTCCTTTTTCGCAGTATCCAGCGACTTTCGCGTAAGATACCGCCGCAGACAATATCTCATCCGTCGTGTCAGTATCCGTCGCTCGTGCGGAACCTTCTGCCAAGAGTGGAATCAAACCCCTCGTCAACTGCGCTTGCTTTGCCGGCGTCTCGCCGGAACACGTCCACGTCAAAGAATCTGTCGTCAACGTTGGCACAAAAACCGTCAACACCGGCACTTTCGGTCTGTACTTTGCCACGAGCCTCGCCGTGCTCCCTCCGTGCGTCAAGACTACAATCAAAGCCGCTCGAACTTTCTGCGCTGTGCGAACCGCGGATGAAGCCAAAGATTCTAACGGCATCATCGGTTTCTCCACTTGCGCTAAAATAGCTTTGAACAAGATGTAATGGTCGATGGACGCCTCCGCTTCGTTACAAATCTTCGACATGACTTTCACCGCATCTACTGGGTAAGACCCCGCGGCAGTTTCACCGGACAACATCACGCAATCTGTGCCGTCTAAAACCGCATTCGCGACATCGGTAGCTTCCGCTCTCGTCGGTCGTGGGTTTTGCACCATCGATTCTAACATTTGTGTCGCGGTGACGACTGGTTTCCCAGCTGCGTTGCACTTTTCAATCATCAATTTCTGCGCCAAGAAAATCTTCTCGGTCGGAATCTCCATGCCTAAATCACCTCTGGCGACCATAATCGCGTCTGAGGCGGCTAAAATATCGTCAAAATTTACTAAACCTTCCTGGTTTTCAACTTTAGAGATGATTTGAATCTCTCTCCCTTCCTCGCCCAACACCTCTCGAATGTTTCTCACGTCCGAGCCTTTCCTGACAAAACTTGCCGCAATAAAGTCCACTTTATTTTTCATCCCCCACTCTACGATATCTATGCGATCTTTCTCCGTGATCGTCGGTAAATCGACAACCACCCCGGGTAAATTCACATTCTTTCTCTCCCCGAGCGTCGCCGTGTTTGTGCACATCGCTTGCACCGTCCCGTTTGCGATGTCGCAGGAAATCACCTCCAAAACAATCGACCCGTCGCCGATCAATATTTGTGCCCCAGGAACAACGTCTTCGGCTAATTTCTTATACGACAACGCGATCATATTTTCGTTCCCGAACGCGCTATAATCCGTCGTCAACGTCACTTGTCTCCCGGCGGTTAACAACACCGGCTTCGAGTCTTCCAACATCCCAGTTCTAATTTCCGGTCCTTTCGTGTCTAATAAAACCGCACACATTAACCGAGTGTTCGCGCACGCCTGTCTCAAAACGTCCAACGTCTCTTGATGGTACTCGTGCGACCCGTGCGAAAAATTAAATCGCGCGACAGACATGCCGCTTCGCAAAAGTTCCTCCAACACGTGCAACTCTCTCGATTTTGGTCCTAACGTGCAAACAATTTTGGTTTTACATCTCAACAAGTTATCGTTGTTGTTGTTGGAACTCGAGGCCGGGTGGATGGAAGACGCGTTCGAGGTTTGCCCGAGAATATCCTCGATTTGAATGTTCATCTTTCTTCTTTCTTTCTCCACAAAATAAAACTATGCGCGTGCAAAAGTCTTCGCTCTTATTTGAGATTTGATTGTTTCTTCTCAGACTCAGACTGATGATCGAACGCTTTTTTGTCTCTCTCTTCTCCTCGCGTGTTGTTGCTCTTACGTTTCGTGACACCACCACAAGTCGTCGTCGTAGTCGTCGTAGTAGCACTCGCCGGAAATGAAATGGAAAGTAGTATATCTGCTTTAATAAAGATTATATATGTATAATATTCTGTTCGCGTATACGAAGAAGAAGAGGTTGTTATTGACGACTTTGTGTGGCCTCTTTTTTTTTTCGCGGAGGACCAAAAAAGGAACTTTTCTTTCAAAAGAAAGGAAAAAAAACAAAAAAAAAACAAAAAAAAGGAGAATTTTGATCCGCTTTTGATTGGGGTTTAGCGCTAAACCCCATTGCATTCATCCACTCTCACGCAAAGTTTATTATATACTAACGAACTCCCCCCCCCTCGGTTACGATACAAGAGAGATGGCTGCGCCGAAGAAGAAAAAAGGTGAGGATGTGAAAAGAGAAAGAGAGAGAGAATCTTAAAGCGGGGCAGTGACGCTCTGCTCACTCGACACACACACGAAGCGCTCTGCTTCCCCTCCCGGCGGTCTCTCCCGATTTGAATTCTCTTTCGTCGTGTCGGATATTTCCATTTCTCTCTCTCGTCGAACAACAAGAATACGTTTGAACAAAGACTGACAAAATATTACGCTCTCTCTTTCCTCGAAATCAGGTGTCGTCAGTAAAGGTACTTTAAAGGCCGTACCGGCGAAGAAAAAGGTAAGAAGAGTACTCCTCTAATGTGTTTCGAGGCAATTTTTTTGAATTGGCACTTTCGTTCCCAATTCGACGAGATATTCAAGAGACAAGTGAGAGAAAACTGACAACAATGTGTTATTCTCGTTCGAACAATAAAAAATACGACAAAACAGGCTGCCATGGCAAAGAAAGCGCCGGCAAAGAAAGCGCCGGTGAAGAAACAACGACCCCAGGCGGATTCCTCCGACGACGATGCCAACGAAGAAGAGAAAAAGCCGCACATCCAAATCCACCAACAGCAACAACAACTCGTCCCTCGCCCGCAACAACCCATCGCTGCTCGCAACAACATACCGTTGGACCCGTACGCGTTCTCGCCGGACGATGAGGCAGACGCGAACAAAAAGTACCAATTCTCCGTTATGTGTATGATGGGTAAAGATATTAACATTCCGTTGCAATTAGATATTGAGAAGGATGCGGCGATAACCGCGTTGAAGAAGAAGATATCGGATAGGACAGGCGGGAAGTTGGCTTTGAACGATATGATTTTAACCCTGGGTGCAAACGTGTGTAAGAGATCCATGACCGTAAGGCAAGCCGGAATTAAAAACAACGTTCAAATCATATTGACGTTGAAAGAGGATTTAGCTAAATTTAAGGTGTCTCTTTCAGACGAGCGAGACATGACGCAAGAGGAGGTCCGCGCTGCCTTACAAATGGTAGGCGTTGCAGTCGACGTCGTAGACGACATCGACCCAGAGGATAAAGTGAAATCGCAACAAAAGAAACCGTACCGCAACGCCGACGGTAAAGCGAAAGATCGCGAAAGATTTACCGAAGAAGAGGTGAAAGCGTTGATCGATGGCGTCGCCGCGTACGGCTTAGGAAAGTGGTCGGAAATTTTAACGCAATCGTTCGGGCAATCGGAAAGAACAGGAGTAGATTTGAAGGATAAGTGGCGTAACTTGACGTTGGCCGCGAGCCGACCTCCTGGGTTCACATTTCGAGTGAGTTACATGAACGCAGAGTTGTTGCAACGCGTGCGAGAAGTAAAAGCTCAAGTGGAAGAGAAGAAGAAAAAAGCAGCGGCGTTCAGAGACCAGAAAAGTGGGCGATCGCGGCAAGACGATATTGCGAAGGCGCAAGCCGAGGCGGCGCAAAATATACAAGCGCACGGCGATTTGGGCTACCACGCGTAAAGAAGGAACGCTTTAATTACAATATAAAAGAGAGAGAGAAAGAGAGAGAGAGAGGAAGAGACGATTTCATTCATGGAACATTACAAACAAAATTCATTCATATTGTGTCATACCATACTATTAACTAAATATCCTGAAACTATCACTAAATCTATCATCTACCTAAATATCTCTATCATACCGCCTTGGTTTTTGTCTCCTCCGCGATGCTCTCCATCATCTTCTTCCACTTTTCCACCTTCTCGTCGGTGATTCGATATCTCTCTTCGAACTCTCTCTCGCGAAGCGTCAACACTCGATCGAAATACGTACACACGCTCGTCGCCGCATCTCTACACAACGCCACGCATTCAAACACTTCCGTCTCGGTCATTTTTCCACGCATCTTCGTGCCTAGCAGTATCGTTTTATCCTCTGTCTCTTCGTTGATTAAAAACGCGCACGTCATCGTCGCTTTCGCTTTCATCTCTTCCTCTCTCGTCGGGTCGAGCGCGAGCGCGAATGTGGGTGTCTCCCCCTCCCCTTTCCCACTGCTAATTTCCATCAAACACGCGGTCGAGCTGCACATCCATCCTTTCGTTTCGACTCCAGATAAAATCAACGCTAACCCGACCGCATTTAACGCGCAGGAGAGAAAACTCCCGTCGTTTTTCAGCTCTTGCACGCTCACAATGAGACCAAACGAGGCGTTTTTCTCCAACTCAATCGCCGCCTTTGCGCAGGATTTCACAAACTGTTCCGTCGTTCTTTCCTTCTCTTTTTCCTCCTTCAAAGGGTCGTCGAAGGACGACCCGTCGTCCTCGTCGTCATTTTTCGAAGGAAGTAACTTGCAGTAACTTTCCACGACCAGCCGTTCTCCGTCTTCTTTGCTCTGAGAGAGCGAGGAGAATTGGAGTTCCCTCGGGCCTTGAATCGAGCAGACAACTTTCGTCTCGTCGGAGTGCCACTCGCACGAAGACGTCGATCGAGTGATGGTGTTTAACACCGACGTTTGTTCGCGGAGCGTGTCGAGTAAGCGACCGTCTTCGCGAACGTATCTTTTGGTTTTGATGGTGGTCATTCACTCTTTTCAGAACATATAAAGCAAGCGGAAGAGAGAGTCTATTTTAGGTGTTTGTTATTTGTGAGGATGTGTTCTGGGGAATACTCACGTGTTTCATCAACGCATCAGCGCGCGATATGGAGGGACATCGGACTTATATATCAATATATCAATATATGTTGTCTAAATACAAATTCCCACCGACGATGGGTTCCCACAGCTGATTGATAAACACCGCCAACGGTTGCAACACCGTTCCTATGAACACTTGCGAGGCTAAAAAGACGACGATAACGACGATTCCGTTCGCTTTGCCCGAAGCTTCGTCGATGTACCACGGACGAGGATTGTCGCCGTCTTTATCCGTGTACGGTTTCGATTGGTATTTGATGAAATTAGTACTTTTGCTGCTACTTTTGTTGGTGTCTTCTGTCTTCTGTGGGCCCCCCTTCTTCGTCGCGCGAAGAAGATGATGATGATGACGACGGTGATGTTTGACGACGGTGATGGGATGGTGTTGTTCTTTGTGTCTCGCGAGAGAAGCAGCAGCAGCACCACCACGAGCGAAGCTCGAAGAAGAGGAAGACGTTTTAGTATCGGTGGGAATAATGCCCACATTAAAAGCAGCGCGCGTAATCATTTTGTCTGTGTGAAGTCTGAAGTCTATTCTTGGTATTAGCTTTAGGGGATGTGAGTTCATCGCATTCTTATTTCAAAACGGCTTCATAGAGTATCAGAACACACACACACAACAAGCATCGACACTCTTCTGCGCAAAGAGAAGAAAGAGATGACGACGATGAGAGGCAGACTCTTCTCCCCGAAACAACACCAACACCAACCGCGTGGACGACGAAAAGCTGCATTACTTGGAGGACTATCGAGGGACACTTTAATCACGCTCGGTTTGTTCTTGTTCAGTCTCATCCTGTTCGCGTTGCCGAACGTCTTGTTGAGAACAACAGAGGACGACCTATCCTCGCAGAGTAGGAACGGAAACGTATTATCAGAGCAGCAGGAGCAACAAAAGAGTTTGGCGCCGCAGCACGAAAGAGATAGCGAAGGGAGGACGAGGCCTACGACGACGACGACCCCTCGACGAGCGTCTTCTTCGAGCGGCAGCGGTAAAAAATCTAGTAGTAGTAGCAGTGGAAGCAGTAGCAGCAGTAGTAGTAGTTCGAACAATAGCGAGCAAAGAGCCTCGGATGGAGGGATATACAGACGAATGTATAACCTCACCGAACCAGATGTAGACGAAACCATCAAAGGTACTATTCTCGACGTGAAAGTTACCTTGGACGCGCTCCCGCGAATAGATATCGATCCGAAAATTTTACCTACTGGATTACACAAACGCGACGCGTTTATCACGCAATCGAACGCGAAGAAATTTCGGTTCGAAACGTTGCCAAAGAGGTATTTAGCGATTGATTTTGATGCGATCAAGTTAAGGTTTAAAGATGTGGATTCAAAGTTATCGGATTCGAGTTGTGCTTTAGTCGGGTCGAGCGGAAACGTGGTGGGGAGAAATTTTGCGAGCGCGATTGAGTCGCACGATTCGGTCGTGCGATTGAACCAAGCGCGGGCGGATTCACCGTTGAAAGGTAATGGGGATAAACATACTCAGACGAAGGATGTCGGAGAGCGGTCTAATTTCAGAGCCTTATCGAAGCCGTGGATCCACAAGTATTCGCTTCCAGAAAAAGGCGGGTTATCGCCGGCGGATTTGCCGTTGGAGTGGGGGGCGAATTTAATTTTAACCGGCGCGACAAAAGGTATCACGTTACAATCAGTCGGACTGGCGCAAGCGTTGAGGGAGAAATGGCGGCGAACGGACGTGCAATTAATCGTGGTCACGCCGAGAATGGAAGCGGCGGCGAGAGATTTTTTCCAATTGTACAGATGGAAGCTCGAGAAGATGGGTTTTACTTTAAAAACGAAAGGCACGCAGCCGTCGGTTGGATTTGTCGCCGCGTTCGCGTTAATGCAAGTGTGCGATCGAGTATCGTTGTATGGATTCGGTCGAACGCACTCTGATGGTTCAAAGCTGGAAAAGTACAGATACTTTGATTCTGGGAAAGGTCGGTACCCGCCGACGAGGGAAATCGTGAGTACCGGCATGGACGTAGAAGTGGCTATTTTCCGAGCGTTAGCCAGAGAAAAAAAAGTGGTCTACTGCGACGACGGAGAGGAAACGACCATGAACTGTGGTAACTTGCACTTTCGTAACGACGCTTTTCCGAAATCGACATCGTCTGCTTCGTCTGAAAGAGGAGAAGGAGGAGAAGAAGACAACAACGACAAAGACGCCGACGCGGAAGAAGAGGGGGACGCCGCGACCGAAGACAGTAAAGAAGAAGTAGATGAACAAGACCACGAAGAACAAGAAGTGGGACAAGAAGAAGAGAGCGACGTTCCGTCTAACGGGTGGGCGGATCTGGTGTAAAGCGGGTAATAATAATAGCTTATACAGTTAGTAATAGATTGTTTTTAGTCGTAAAGAAGAAAAAACATCGTCTAAAAACTGCAGAACATCCTCCTCAAAATGTTCCCCTCTTCGTCGAAAGTAAAACTGTTCGCAGACCTCGGCGATCGCGCGCGAGTGACTCCGGGAAAAGAATCCGTCGTGAAGTTGGTCGTCTCTCTCGGGGACGGGTACGATGCTACTCACCACCGCGGCGACGGCGCCACTGCTGGTGCGCGAAGTCGTTCCGGGGGGCCGCATCATCAATCACCTACTCAAAGAACGAACGAGACCAACGACGACGTTTCCTTCCTCCCGTTCGTGGAAACCATCGAGGTCGAATGGCGAGGGATTGAACGCCTGAACCCGGTTTGGGTGCAACCACCGCGTGGTACCAGTACCAGTAGTAACGCGATGCATAACTCGTTGAAATCGGGCGAACGGTTCATCGCGCGTTCGCCACCTGGGAGCGTTTTAGAGAACGTGCTCTTGAGGCCGAACGAACGACACGTTTTAAAGTTTACGATTCAAATACCGCCTGGGTTACCGCCGACGTACAGAGGTCAGATTTGTCGGTACTATTATTGCGTGATCTTTTCGTGCAAGTTAAGAGGAGAGATGGAACCGGTTGTGATTGAAATGCCTTTGAAAGTGCACGCCGGGCCAAAGCCGCCGAAAAGCTTGAGCGGGACGCCTCGATTCGAGGATTTGAGAATAAGCGAGAGTTTTAATAGCAGCGGCAATCACAGTGTTAGTGGATCTAATAATAATAACAATAACAATAATAATAATAATAGCAGTAGTAATCCAGCTGCCAGGAGTGGACCGGTGACGCCTAGAGGTGTTTTGCCGTCTTGGTCGGACAGGTCATCCGATACTTGGGGCGACGACGTAGAGTTGCGCCAGGCGACGTTGCAAGGCGGCGACGCAGACGAAAGCTTGAGGGAAATTCTAGAAATGTCAAAAATGCAGAAATCGCAACAGAGAACGTACGCGATTACAACAGGGAATAAGTTTATTTGTAAGATAACGCCGGCGAACCCATTACCGGTGGTTGCCTGCGGGGAGTTGGTCTCGTGCGTATTTGATTTTGAAAACACAAAGCCAGAAAGTATGGAAGCGATGCCAGTTCAATCGTATTCTTGGACTTTGGAAACGGAGGAGATTGCGTTGAGTAGTATTGAAGGTGGTGGTAGCAGTAATAGCAGTAGCAATAGTAATGGAGGTGCTGATTCTTCGAAGTTGCCAGTCTTGCGGAAGATATGGGCGGAAGGCTCTGAACGGTGCGTAGAACGCATTCGTCGAACGTTCTTTTCGGCGTCAGTCCCGTTAGAAGCTCCAGGATCGTTTCGAACGACGAAAATGGAGTTGGCTTGGGTGCTTCGATTTGAGTTTAACGTCGGTAGTGATAAAGTCGAGTGGAGATACCCAATCGAAGTTATGAGTCGAACGTACGCGAAGAAAAGCCGAGCGATTTGATTGGTATGTCCTAAATAGTCTTCAATAATAGATTGTATAGAAATAACTTATAGATTGCAATAGTTCTAATAAACGTACATAGTTGCAGTTGCTTTGGTGCATCATGCCGGCAACGGTTCGTCCTCGGGAGCCAACGCTTTCCAAAGCGCTGGAAACGCCTCCAGCGAGCTCGGTTGCACGTTCACAGAAATTAATCGCGACGCATACTCAGCAACATCGAGATGCAACTGCTTTAAGATTTTATCCGTGTCGCTCAATTTACCACCCGTCTTTGTCGCATCAGCCGAAGCAGCCGTACCTTTGCCTTGTCTGTCTTTTAAGCGATTCAAACTCGCTTCGGTTTTCAGGACAGTAGCGACTAAATCGCTCGCCATTTCCGCATATTTCTTCGTCACGCCTTCACAGACTTCTCTCGTCAACTCCTTCGCGGCTATGGGAGACAGACGTCTCGTTCGTTGCGATTCTTCACAGAATTTTGAAAGAGGCTGGAGCAACATTGGCACAAAGTGCGAATGCTTGCTCGGGGTTGGTTTGTTTGTCATTCGAAACGTGGCCGTGATGCCTTTCAGTTGCTTCAACGCTTCGGTGCATCTTTCGGTCACGATGAGAGCAATGGCGGACGTAATTTTGGGCAGGAATTCATCGAGCGTGACCGCGCCAAGTTCTAGGCACTGGCTCGTTGCGTTTGTAGCCGCATTGCGATCTTCAGGGTCCTTAATACCACCACCAACTTTCTTTGCCGCAACTTTAACGAGATCTTCCTTTACTTTTTTAGAGAACAATTCAACCTCCGAACGAACCGTGGCGAGTTCTTCGCAACCAGCCGTGGCGCCCCACGTGTTCGAGCTCGTCGTCCGTCTCGCCGCCGTTGCTGCTGAGGAGGAACCACCCGCATCATCCGAAGTATTCTCACTCTTCTCCGCGGCAGCGTTAATAAGCGCAGTTTCTTCCAGGTATTCAGTTCCAACCGAAACCCACGCGCGATAGCGCGACACGATTTGCGCTGCCAGACGAACAAACTTGTCCGCCTGCGCCGGTACGTACACGTCGTCGGCAAAGCACCGCATGGCATTTCGGAACGCCGCGTCAGAAGCGGCAAGAGAGAATACTCCAGGTACGTCGTTAATTTCTTGTTGCTTTTTGGGCGATTTCGGGGACTGCGGGGGTCCGTCTTTCTTCGGTGACTTTGCCGTTGGCGTCGTCGCATCTCCTTTTCCCACTCTTTCCAGTCCCGGTCTTGTGAGTGTCGCGTCTACGTCACCGGCAATCTCTTGAAAGCGCAGCGTAAAGTACACGCTCAAATTCCATCGCTTATGAAACGTACGCAAAGCATCTGAATCGAAGAACTTATCCGCGGCAACTTGCGATATCGTCTTCGCTTTCGCCTGCAAAGCATCGATAAATGCCATCGAAGCGGCGTAGTTCGAGATGAACGCCTCGGGTACGCCCGGAGAGAAAGAGCTCGGTCGCTTTTCATGCAGTTGCGCGTCAATTTCAGCTAAAACAGAGCCGCCTAAGAAATCGCACGACGATTCCGACGACGAAACATCCTTGGCGATATCGAGAAGAAAAGACACCGCGTCGACCGCTTTTCCCGAGCAATTCTTCAAGATTTCCGAAACGTCCTCGCGAGCACCGATACCAGCCGGTGCTGGAGCGCTGTCGGTGACTTCTGATACAAGTGGTTTTACCAAAGCATTCCTGACTGTTTTCTCTGCATCGCTCGCGCGTCCGACGGCTTGGTACGCTTCCAATAGAAACTTCACAGACGCAGCCGATTTTAGTTTCGTCCCGGGAATGCCACCTTTTTTGCTCTCTTCGCTCGCGCCTAACAACGCAGCCGCGAATGCGCCGTTGAGTTCTTTCAGCAGCGTCTCGTCGCAACTTTTCACGCGGTCGCTGAGTGCTCTGATTTGTTGCGAATCTTTACCTTGAGAAAGGAAGAACTTCAATCTGTTCACTTCGCCGGCGACGCGCGACAAAATTCGCGCCCTCTCTTCCGCAGAATTATGTCCGTCACTTCTATCATTATTACTACTACTCGTCGTCGCATCCGAAGATGAACCACCTTTTCTCGGTGATAACGCGCTATTTTCGTCCGCCAAAGTATTATTATCCGAGGAAGACGCGTTTCTTTCTGCTCTCTCAGCCGAGGCTAAAAACGTCTTCGAAGGGCGCAAGAATTCTAATCCTTCCCCATCCACGTCCATATCGATGTCCACGTTGGTTGCCACGAGAACGATCTCGTCCCCGTCGTCCTCGAATCCTTCTTCTCTTCTTCCTCCTCCTCCTCCATCTCCTCCTACAAACTCCGCCTTACTATTATTTAAATTACTACTCTTCTTTCTCTTTCCGTCGTCTCCGTCCCCGGACGTCCCAAACTCCTCCAACAACCGTTCCACTTTACTACACACCGTCGTCGCTTCCATGATCAACTCCAGCGATTCCCTCTCTCTCGCCAACTCGTCTCTCCTATCTAACGCGTTTTGCAACTTCTCCAACTCTTTCTTCACCACGTCCCGCGCTTCTTCCACTTCTCCTTTTAAAACTTCCAAAGGTTCTTTTATGTCCTTCACGTACGCGTCCACGTCCACTAAATCCGTCGTCAGCGCCACAAAATCTTTATAATCTCGATTGACCATTTCCACTAACTTGTTCTGCAAGTCGTCCGCGTATTTCTCCACTTCCACGGCTAAATCTTCCGGAGTCACAAACGGAGACATCTCGTCGATGTAGACGTCTGGGTTGAAATCATCCTTCTCGAAAACGTGCGGGTCGAACCACGCCGGTCGACTGTTTAAGTCGGACAGTTCTTTGGTGACTTCCTCTAACGTCGAGTAGTCTTCTTCATCTTCATCTTCTTCTTTGCTCAAAGTCTTCGTCGTCGCGGGGTCTTGGTCCTCAGCACTGTCAGTCGCATTCTTCTTCTCCTGTTCCTCTTGTTGTTCTTTTCGCGCTTCTTCGATCATGTCGATGAATTTCTCTCTTCTCCCAAACTCTGTTCTTCTTCTTCTCTCTTTAAAAATAAATACTCGAAGAAGTCAAGAGGAAGAAAACGAGGGAGAACGACGAAACAAGAACGCTTTTCGCTGGGGTGAAGCGCGTCTTCTTCGTTTTTCTTTTTCTCTCTCTCTCTCTCTGAAGAGCAAACAAAAGCGCGCTTAAAAGTGTACGAAAATTCTCTCGCGTTTAAAAAAAAACTCTCCTTCTTTTCGCAGAAAGAGCAGAGTTGTTTCCCTCCGTCTGTTCTTTTTCATTTTTCACTTTTCACACAAAAAGTATGAAAAAAAAAAGCCGAACGCTTTTTGGTCTATCCAAATCGCTTTAACGAGGAGAGGTTTTTATATATCTCATCGAGAGTCACACTTTTTCTTCTCCGTCGCTTGCTCGCTTGCTCTCGGAAGCGCGAGTCGATCGGTCGGAAAAAACACACACACACACACACACACACACACACACACACAGAGCATCATCGTATCATGGCGCGAGCGATGCACTTGCTCACCCAGATGAACTACTTTCCGGATTCGGACGAGGAGAATGAAAACGGGGAAATCGCCGGCGGGTATCTCGTCGCTCGAACGAAGAAAAAGAAGAAGAAGAAAGGGTCGAGGAAAGGAGAGCCGGAAGACGAAGACGACGACGAAGGAGAAGAAGCAAGAGAAGAAAACAAAGACGATGGTAACGACGACGACGACGACGGAGAGAAGACGGATGAAGATTCGCCAAAAATCGAGAGGCCTTTAGTGGAAACGCCACCGGAAAACGCGACGTCGCCCTTGCGGTTACGAACAACTTCGTCGGCGGTGGCGTCGTCGTTGTTCGCAGACTCACCGACGAGTGCGCAACCGCAAATGAAATCGACGCTGCAAAGACACGATTCGGTGGCGAATTTTAGTTACCGCGTGCCGTCGGACGACGAGTCGAGCGTGGACGACCGGGCGGAAGAGACGTGCTCGTTGTCGGAATTCGCGGTGTTGCTGAACGTGGCGTTTTGGGACGAAAACGCGGACGGGAGAATCACGGAGAGAGAGGTGAGGTTCAACGTGGGAAGGTTACGGTCGGTTGGTGTGGATACGATGGCTATTGAAGCTTTGCTCGATAAAGCGAGGCAAGAAAACGCAGACGTGTCTGTCGGGACGCTCTCGAAAGTGTTGCACAACGCGCACGCGAACGTGGCGCAAGCGATGACGGTCTTTGCACACTTTGATCAACACGCTGTTTTACACGCGACACATATTTTGGACGAGATGGATACCGGATACGTCACCGTAGATAGCGTGAAGACGGTGATGAAACGGTTGGGCGTTAAGAGTTCTGAGGCGGACATCGTCGCCATGATGGCGCAAGCCGATACCAGCGGCAACGGGCAAGTGAAAACGAAAGAGTTTACTCGATTGTTAGCGACTGAGTTGAAAGTGTTACGGGAGCAGCAAACAAAAGATATGTCGACTTTTGAATTGGGTTCTGATGGCGTTGTTGGTGAGATGGATGACTTTGAGGACGGATCGGTGCATTCAAATTTATCCTCCTCGGATACGATTGAACTCGCCGAGAAAGTTTTGCTGAAGAGCGCTTTAAAAATGCAGAAAGATGCGCAGGATAAGCTCATGCAAAGAGGAAAGAAAGGAGGTGGTAAAAATAATAAGAACAACAGCGAAGATAGCAAAGACCAGCAAAGCGCAGAAACGGGCGCGCTAGCTGAAGAGACGTATGAATTAAGCATTGAAGAATATAAAGTAGAACGACACGGTTCCGTCTTGGCGGCAAAACGAGAGATGCTACGAGTACCATCCTTTGGCGTCTTGAAGAATTTTCCAAGCTCTCGAAAGGATCGGGATATTTCCGTGAAGAAAGGAGAAGTGACGATGAAGAAATCAATAACATGGAGCGATACGGATACTTTAGAAACCTATTGTCTATACGACAGACAGACGGGCGATATGATGTTTGTGAGCGAGGACGGCGAGCGAACGTCTTTACCCATGCGAGACGATTATTTCACCGGTCGAACGCGGTCCATCGCCGCAGCGAAAGCCGCTCGGGACGCTGACCGTAATCCCTCTTGTTGTAGCATAATGTAAACGCAATTCTATACTAAAGCGCGCAAATATTTATATAGATAATAATTCTACTCCTATATGCATTTATGAAAAAATCGCTCGGAATCTCCACAAATACGAAGCGTCAAAGCGTCGCTTACTCAACAACGCGTCGTTTTCATCGCTGACGACTGGTTTTACGACCCCAAAATCCGGCGTCGACCAGTTTTCGTGATCGCGACACCGCAAATAGCCGCCACGACCACAATGCTTGAGCATAAAGACATCGTTGGTATTCACCGGTGGATGCGCGTCTTCTCCTCCTATCGTGGAAGAAGCGCTGCTCGTATTGTTGTTGTTGCCAACGCTTTGCCACGAAACGATTTCGAACTCATTCTCTCTCGCTAAATTTGATTCGCGAAAAACGGTGAACGTTTTTCTCGTTGCATTCTTTCGACCTCCGTAGAGATACTCGTTGAACTCCTTTGAAACCGTCGAACAGACTAAATCTTTAATCGAATAACGCGCCGGCGTTTCCTCTTCTTCTTTATCGAAGAGCATCGGATTCGCGCTCAAAATGATCCGGTCCCCAAATCTCACAAACGTTTCGTCACAACTTCTACTACTTCTACCACTGACGTCGTTCCTTGGTGGTCTCCCTTTTCTCACGAAAAACGTATTCATCGCGTTCGGCATCGCCTCTGCATCCCGCGACGGCGCCACCGTGCACTCGTGTTCCACCTTCTCCAATCCTGTCTTCTTCTTCGCAAAATCGCAATCGGCTGGATATAACTCCATCACATCCTCATAATTCGAAGCCCCGTTGGCTAGTTGAATCATCGACCCGAATTCAACTCTCTTCTTTTCCTCGTCATCATCCTTTCTCGTCGTCGTTGTATCAAAAGAAGAAGAGGAAGAATTTTTGTTGAAGAGCAAAAGTTCTCGCAAACACCGTTCTCTTCTCTCGAGCAACACGTCCACGTGTCGAGTGCCATTTTTTTTCGCCTCTTTGTACGCCTCGAGTTTCGCCTGTGTGTATCATCGTTCATGTTAATGAGAAGAAGATAGTGAGTCGTGAACGCTTACGTCTCCGGAGTGTTGTTGTTTATAAGAGAGCGTCAGGGAGAGAGAGAAAATTTTCAAAATTCCCCTACACGAGTATACGAAACAAACAAACAAGAACAAACCATCGTCTTTTAAACGTACCAATTCTAAAGCCTCGTCTTCTCGCCAGTTCCCTATTCGAACCGCGGAACTCGAGTACGTCCTTTTATTAAACGTTGTTGTTTCCGTCGTCGTCGTCATTTTTTATGTGTGTTTTCTCTGCTATTGCTCCTTCTAATGTTCAAGTTTTTCCGGGTGGTTTGACTTTTCGTTTTGAGGCAAAATTGAGGAAACAACGAAGAGACGCAAGAAAAAATCAAATACTAAATAATGACGAACGAAGAAGAACCCGCTTTGTTGTCCTCTTCGGACGGCGGTGATGATGATGCGAGGAGGAGGAGGAATAATGATACTGCTACTACTGTGAAACCAATCGATGGAAAGTATATAAAATACACTCCACCTTTACCTGCTGTGAAAGAACAACTCCAACTGGCATTTTCGGTCTCCGATTTTGTCACCGTGAGACACTTAGGGGATGGGAGTTTCAGCGAAGTTCGAATGGTGAAGTTTGATATGATTCGCTTGAACGAGAACAAGAGAACGAAGATAAAAGAGGAATTTTTGAAACGACCGATCGCTTTGAAAGTTATGGATAAAAAGTTCATCGCGAAAGAGGAGAAGATGGCGTACGTGACGAAAGAGAGAGACGTGATGAACAGAGCGGAGTTTCCGGGAGTGTGTAAACTCTATTTTACGTTTCACGATTATTATTCGTTATATTTAGCCATGGAGTGTTCACCGGAAGGCGATTTAGCGATGCTGATGAAACGAACGCGAAATTTTGGCATTGGACGGTTGAGTGTAGAACAGGTGACGTTTTACATTAAGGAAGTGACGGAGGCGTTGCGGTATTGCCACGAAACTTTGCGCGTGGCGCATCGAGACGTGAAACCGGAAAATATAATATTAGGGTCGGATGGACACGTGAAATTGTGCGATTTCGGCTCGTGTTTAGATTTGAACGTGGAATATAAGGAAGAGTTTATCAAGAGAAGAGTTATGAATGAAGAAACGGGAGAGATTGAAGAGAAGATGGTGAAAAAGAAGGAGAGAGGGTACTCGTTTGTGGGATCGGCGGAATATTGCGCACCAGAGATTTTACAGGCGAAAGCGAAAGCGACGTACGCGTGCGACGTGTGGTCGTTAGGTTTGACCGCGTATAAGTTAGTTAGTGGAAAGAATCCGTTTCGCAGGGAGACGGAGTATTTGACCATGCAGGCGATTGAGAAAGAACCGGAGGTTTTGACGTACGAGATTGTCGACGACGTGGACGACGCCGGAGGAGAAGGAAATAGAACAAGGTTCGATATAAAACTCGAGGATTTTTGTAGACAGTGCATCACGTATGATTGGAACGAACGCCCGACGTGCGAGAGATTGTTGAACGAGTGCGTTTTGTTTAGAGGGTTACCAGATGGCGAAGCACTTTGGAAAGCAGATGCGCCGGAGTTTGTAGCGTTAGCGAAGGAAGAGGAGGAGGAAGAAGAAGAAGAAGAAGGTGAAGGTGAAGCAGAAGCAGATGACGACGGATATTACGAAAGCGCGGAATGGAAGGCTAAAGTTGCTGCGGCATTACAAAAGAAACTAGATAAAGTAGATATTAGCAGTACCGGTAGTGGAAAAGGAGAATAAGTATATTACGCTCCTTGTTTTTCTGGGACGTATCCGCCACCGTACTTTTCAAACAAATACGCGACAATCTCATCGCTCTCGCCAATCTTCACATCTCCGTCGATAAAAAATGGGACAGATTTCCCACCAGCTTCGGTCAACGTTTCTCTTTTTGGCGACCCAGCGCCCACATTGCGCAACGTATACGGTAATTCTAACTCACACAACGCCTCTCGGCACAATCGCGCGAACTGATTGTTCTCGTAATTAAACAGCTCGATGTTTCCGGACTGCGGCTTCACGAAGCCTTCCTTTCTCGGCTCGTATTTCGTCATTCCTCTACCGGCACGAAAAAGTGTCGGCATCCATCCCGTGATGAGCGTGCTTGTGAAATAATTCTCCGGCACTCGCGCTCCGTTACCGTGTACTTCTCGTATAAATAGTTTACAATATCAGCGCTCTCGTACATCTCCTTTCCGGATGTTTCGTCCACGAAATACGGGAATGTTTCTTTCCCGCCTCTCTCTAATACTTCTTTTCTAAATCGACCGTCTTTCGGACACGGTCGTATCTCGCAATCTAAATCTAACATCGAGAGTGTTTCTCTCACGCGACGGCAAAACGGGCACGCCTCGAATTCGTATAAAATTAACTTCGGTTGTTGTTTCCTCCTCTGAATGCATTCTTCTAAAACAGTCTTCCCGTATTGAATTCGCGCGATGGAGGCGAACCCAGAAGTGGCAACTTCTAACGTTCTGTTTCTCGGTTTAGCGGCATCGCCACCGCCGATGAGTTTTAGCAACGGACACAGGAAGGAGAGCACGTTTTTGTTGTTGTTGTTGTTTTCGTCATCATCGGAAGCGCAAAAGATACGCCCCCGATGAAAAGTGCCACGACACGGACGGTACAGAGAGGAGGACGAATGCGTTTTCGCAGCGCGACGAAGATGAAAACGAGGATGCTGCCGTGTACTCGTGCTCGAGAGATGTGAGGATGCCGCTAAAGCGTTTGTGCCCATGATTTTAATGTAATAAGTTCGTCGTGCGCGTGTGTTTTTATAAAGTTTTCTTGCCACATGCGATGCAGAGAGCGAGAAGCGTACACTCAAACGCGAGATGTTTAGATGATGTTACTACTAGTACCTGCTATTATTACATACAAATTTCATGCGCGCGTTACTCTCTCTCTCTCTCTCTCTCGTGCAATTCTCTCGTCATCACACGGCGGTACAAATTTTCGTGCATCCAGCGCCAGACTTCATGGCATCCCCTTTCTCGTTTCCAAAATAAATAACTCGACAACCGTTGCACTTGCACCAAAACGAAGCGCACCCAAAAGCGCAACCTAAACAAGGACCACATTTTGGGTG
>JACLAA010006032.1_pt1 | contig 28356 bp, 15 predicted proteins | sample 8027891 | NCBI WGS metagenome assembly JACLAA01 (sample SAMN15724900, study PRJNA655200) | protist metagenome | isolation source: fluorescence activated cell sorting (FACS) single amplified genomes of... | place: Spain: Blaines Bay Microbial Observatory, Mediterranean Sea | collected 2016-01-19 | reverse complement strand
CCGCGTGCACAGAAGGTCGACCGAGCGAAGAGAATGCTTTCGCGAGACCGATGATCAGGAAGAAGACGACGGTGGAGATGGCAGAGAGGAAAAGACAGTTGAGAAGAGAGAAGGAAGAAGAAAACGAAGAAAGAGACAAAGGAAAGGTTAAGGTTGCCTCTCCTGGTATCACGACTACTCTTTTCAGCATATCTACGCCACGCGAGGAGAAGGAAGGAAATAAAGAAGAAGGTGGAAAAGAAGAGAAGGATAATAACAACAACAGCGTCGTCGCGAGAATCGAGTCCGGGCGGTCGTTTTCGTACGCCGGCGAAGAGATCGTCTCGAAAGAAAGGAGGAGAGAGGAAGATGGAGAAGAAGAAGAAGAAGAAGAAGAAGAAGAAGAAGGCGATGAAGGAGAGGAAGGAGAAGAAGGAGAAGAAGACAAACGATCGAAAAAAGAGGGACTTCGATCGGAGCAAATTCTTAAAGAGCTTAGAAATGAAGGCTTGTTGGACTCGATACAGAGTTCGACCGCGAAATATTGGAAAGAGTTAGCCGCGAAGCGGAAGAAGACGAAGAAATCGTTCGGAAACAGTTGAGTAAGTGCACTACCAGAGACAAAGAAAGAAAGAGAGAGGGAGAGGGAGAAAAAAAAGTTGTTGTTTGAGAGAAACGCATGATATCATCATCACTGTAATACATCTTTATATTGTTGACTACTCCTAAACGCAAATCCTTCTCTTTTCTCTCTTCTACGTCTCGTTGAAACGAATACCTCCGGAGTTCCACACGACCCAAAACGTTCCAATCATCAATCCAATAATCGTCGTGAACGATAAAACGATGAAAATTTGTCCAAACGACACCTTAGGAATTTCGAATTTCACTTCTTTCGGTTTATCAACCTTCATCGGTTTCGCGCCGTACGTCGCCGCGTCCGGTTCGTTGAATGGATTCTTCACCTTTGTAGCCGGCTTCATCGGCGCCATCGGAGATGCACTCGCGTTGGTGGCAGAAGAAACTTTCGCAAACGGCGAGGATGGCGTGCTAGTGCTCGCCGCCGCTGACGAAGCAGCGAATGGAGATTTCGGCGGCGTCGGCGGCGCGGATTTCGGCGGCGACACGTTATCGAAGGGACTCCTCGCCGCCGCCGCCGCCGCGAAACTACTACTCTCTCCTGCCGAAGAAGAAGAAGAGCTCGTAGGCGCATCCTTCCCTGCTCTATTCGTGGTTTGATTAAACGGTAAATTCTGTTTCGCTCCGGCGGCTCGATCGGACACGCCAAACTTACTCGGTAAAGGTTGTATTCTCTTTCTCGAAAAAGGCGAATCGGCGACGGATTTCTGAAACTTTTCCTGATCTTCTCCGGGAGCTCGCTTAAATTGATCGTCGCCCCCGTTGACAGTGTTGAAATTGTTGTTGTTGTTGTTGTTGTTTCCATCGCTCTTTACTCGTTCTTCTTCGTTCTCTCCCTCTACCGTCCCCGTGGCTCTCACTCTGAATGATGATCTTCTTCTTAATACCGATTTTGATGATTTTGAGGACGAGAAACAACACGACGCGCACCCCCCAGAGAGAGAGAAAGACGACGACGAGGAGGTGGAAGACGTCGCTCGCGAAAAGTGAACGATGTTGTTACTGTTGTTGTTGTTGTTAGTAGTATTAGTATTCTTGTTGTTGCGTCCCCGTGAGTGGTGGTGGTGGTTCACTGTTTTTGTTGCTGGGAGTACTCCTCCTCCGCAGGAGAAGCTGCTCGTCGTCATCGCCGTCGTCGTCATCGAAAAGGCAAAAAATAATATTTGTGTGTCTTCTCTTTTTGAGGAAAAGGAGGCAAAAAAGAGAGATTTTTTTTTTTTTTTTCTTTTTTCTCTTTGGCTGTTTTTCTGTGGAGGAGGATATCTCTCCCTCTCTCCTCTTTTTGGATATCTCTCTTAAAAATTAGTCCTTCTTTTTCTCTCTTTTCTCTCTCTGAAACACGCGTTGTTCCTTCATACTTTCCCCGACGCACATTCACATTCACATTTACACACAAATTTTACCATCATTATGTCATCGGCTGTGAGTAGTAGTTATCTCGCATTAGTATCTCTTTATCTCTTCTTCTTCTTACTCTCTCACTCTTTCTCTCTCTCTGGAATGTGTTGTTGGTGTTTTATGATCCCACCTGGATTTTATCTTCTTCAAAACAATAATCAATCCGTTACTATACACACTCCAGAGCGCGTTCTTCATCGCGTGAAACAAAAACTGACGACTCTTCTCTGACTTTTATATGCGCAACAAAAATAACACAACAGATGCAACAAATTTCCATGCGCGCCGCCGTTCGCTCGTCCACGGTTCGCTCTGCGAAAAAACAACAACAATCGCAAAGAATTCGCACCGTCACTCGTGCGGGTGATGGCGAATACGGCGCCTCTGGCACGTCTTTTTACACGACGACGGAGAAACAAGACTCGTACCCATCTTTGGAGAACATCTTGGACAAGCACTGCGCGGACGCGACTTTGAAAGCGTGCATCAAGGAGCTCTTGGACGGCTGCGCGGACATCACAGAAGCGTTGAGATCGGCTTTGGTGACGGTCGAAGGCACGGACAACTCCTTTGGCGACAAACAGTTGTCCGTCGACGTCATCGCGGATAACATAATGTGGGATTTGGTCAAATCTTCCCCGACGATTGCCTTCGGCGCTTCCGAGGAAGAACCGGTGATGGTCAAGTGCAGTGGTTCTGATTACACCGTGTGTTGGGATCCGTTAGATGGTTCGAGTATCGTCGACAACAACTGGGCGGTTGGTACCATCGTCGGCGTGTGGCCGAAGAACACTGGCACCGGCGACGACGGCATGTTGGGCGCGACTGGCAGAGACCAAGTGTGCTCCATGGTCGCGTTGTACGGCCCGAGAACGACGGTTATCGTCACTTTGGACGATGGAGTCTACGAATTCTCCTACGGGTGCACGCCGGAAGGCTGCCAATTGCCGGACGGTTCCTTCGAACCGTGGATTTGCTCCAGAATGAACATCAAAATCAACGAAGACTCGAAGATCTTTGCGCCGGCGAACATGAGAGCCGCCCAAGACACTCCGGGCTACAAGGCTTTGTTGGATTACTACATGGATAACAGATACACTTTGCGTTACTCTGGCGGTTTGGTGCCGGATGTGTACCAGCAGTTCACGAAGAACATGGGCGTCTTCACGAACCCGACTTCCAAGACTTCCCCGGCGAAGTTGCGTTTGGCGTTTGAAGCCGCGCCGTTTGGTGCCTTGGTCGAATTGGCTGGCGGTAAGACTTCCGATGGGGTTACTGGCGGCAGTATCCTGGACGTTCAAATCAACGAAGTCGATCAAAGAACGGCGTTGGCGATTGGTTCCGCGAACGAAGTCGCCCGATTCAACGAGTTGGTCGTGAAGAAGTAAATGAAAACTAAAACTTTATATAATAATATAATTTACTCACAATCTACCGTATCTAGACGACGTTCTTTAAAAAACTTCATCACGTCTACACGCACCGCCGCGGCCGTCTCTGTTTCTTTTTCTTCTCTTTTTCTAGTACAGTATACAAATACTTCTACTCCTGTTACAACTGGTGCACTCTTCTGTTCATCGATTTCGGATCGTTCTCTGCTTTCAAAGCGTTCATAAAATTGTTGAAATGTCTGTTCTCCGAATCCGTCGGTTCGCTGAAATCGTATTCATTTCTTCCACTCGTGAGCACGTATTTTAATGCCTCCGTCAGCATGGTCAAATCGTCCTCGTCTTCGATGAATTTAGACGGCGTCTGTGCGTGTCCCATACCGCCGGCGTTGTCGTTGTTATTGTTGTAAGCGTTTTCTTCTCTTTGAATTTTGTCCAACAAAATCGATTCACTCTTCAACTCTTTGTAATACCCAATTCTATTTCTATTTTCCGGCACGTATCGTCGCCACCACGGCCGTTTTGCTTCTCTCTGCAACTTTTGTCTCAATAGCAAAAGGCGCCCGGCGTACGCCCGTTCTCGAATGCGGAAAAACGGATTCGCAAACCGCTCGACTTTCATCGAACTCGGTTGCGTGGCTAAAGATCTGTTCCTCGCAAGCACTATCGTGTTCAAAACTAATCTGGTAAAATCGTCGTCGTCGTCCAAGTACGCTGCAAACCGTAGATTCATTGTCATATACTCGTGCCCGGAAAATATGAGACACGAATCTGGAACGTTTTGTAAAGTCTTGTGTAAATTTGACGCGCATTCTTTCGCGCGACCTTCAAAAAACGCACCAACGCCCCCATTCAAAATGACATCTCCGCAAAATAAAGCCTCTACGGTGCTCTCATCAGACGATTCCACGTTTTTACTTCCTTTCTTATGCAACGCGAATGCTATGTGTCCTTTCGTGTGACACGGCAAATGTATCACGCTCAACGCCACGTCCTCTCCTAATCGAATAACGTCGCCGTGCTCGACAAAGTGGGTAGCCCCGTGGCAATTATCCATCTTGTGCGCGTACACCGGTAAATTTTCATTCTTCATCAACTCTTTTAATCGCACGTTTCCTCCCGCGTGGTCATGATGTTTGTGTGTGCACAAAATCATCTTCAACTCCACGCCAACTCTTTGCGCTACCCCCAACGCGCTAATGGGATCCGATGGATCCACCACCGCCGCCGTCTTCGACTGCCTATCTACGATCAAATACGAGTAATTATCCGATAAAAACGGAATTGGAATTACCGCGGCAGACGAAAGCATTTCTGTTTGCGTGAACGAGTGTATGCTTCTCAACACGTCCCCGTTGTCGTTTTCGTGTTTCTTCGCAATCGAACGCAAGTGGATGTACCGTAAAATGCTCGAGTTTGCAAAGATGTAATATATAATCCCGAACCCTTTCTCTCCGAGAAACGCCCACACTTGTCTGGGAATAGCAAACGCGTATATCGGGTACGCCGCGCACGTAATCGCTAAAAACATAACCCCGAACAGGCTGGAAATCAAGTTAAACACCATCGCTTTCCACGTGATGAATGGATTTTTCTCGTATTTAATATGGGTCATGTTCATGTGCGTCGTATCCGTCCGTTCTAAACGAGACTTGGATTTATTCGCAGCACTAGGTGGAAAGTTTGTATCGCGTGATGGTGGTGGGTGCGTTGGCGCGCCTGGTTTTGTCGTCGTCGTCGTCATCATACTAATGCTATTTTTATCGCCCATTTCGATGTCCTTTTCCAACGCCTCAGACATTTATATAGTTTTAGTATATGCGCGAAGAAGAAGAAGAAGAAGAAGAAGAGGAAGAGAGGAAGACCGCCGATCTCTAAGCGAACGAACTCGAACTCGATTGAATGCTCTTCTATCGAAAATGTAAAGTGTGTATCTTCTTCGTTCTAAGAAAGACACACGACGCACAAAAGTGAGAACAAATGCGAGTTTTTGATGTTTTTTAAAAAGAGCGCTTACGTTTTTAAAAGGACGCTTACGTTTTTTCGAGAATTTTTCGCGAGCAATTTTTCGTCGTTATATTAGCGCACGCTAAACACAATAAAAGAAAAGAAAGAAGAATGACGACGACGCGAGAAGGATGCCGAAGAGGAGGACGGATCGTGGGGCAATCTTTACTCCGTTCTTCTGCTGCATCTGCATCCACTTCTTCTTCTTCTTCTTCTTCTTCTTCTTCTTCTTCTTCTTCTTCTGCGGCTTCTGTTTTTGAAGCGAGGAGAGGTGGAGGACGGCGACCCTTTTTTTCTTCGAATGCGAGTACGACTCGTGCGAACGACGAGAAGAACGACTTTAATACCACTCGTTTTTACGACGGGAAAGGATTCCTGAAAGGATCCCAAGGAGATCGGAGTTTTTCGTGTTCTTCCTCTCCCGTGTTGTCCTGGACGACAACGATACACAACACCATTGGTAGTAATAATAATAATATTCGGGAAAATAGTTTTAGCAACAACATTCAGATTCAGAGGCAATTTTTCAACTCGAGAACGAACCCTTTACAGTTCGCGAAAGGAGGCGGGAAAGGGAAAGCGAGCACATCCTCTGAAACGAACGACGAGAAAAAAGGAGGTTCATCGAATAACAAAGAAGGAGGGATGTCTTTAACGCACTGCACCGGAGCGAACTACTTCAAAACCGGCGAAGACCCGAAACTTTTACCGGACGAGGAATATCCGGACTGGTTGTGGGAGCTAGCGAAGCCGCAGTTGAAAATATCGGATTACGAGAAACGAAAAGAAGAGTATTGCAGCGAGCACGGAGAAAATTCGGATTGGGGAGACGCTTTTACTTGGGAAGAAATGAGGAAGTGGAGGAAATTGGTGAGAAGAGCGAAGATTAAGAAAGATAACGCGTTGAGAGCAAGAAAGTAAAACCATGTCTAGTTTTCTAGTTACCGATAGTATCGCGTTGTAAAAATATATATTAAAAACTGTACGTCGGTTGAAGTACTTTGTGTGACGGCGTCGACGACGGCGTCGACGACGACGACGACGATTGGATGAGTATTATGGACTCTCTTTCAATTATCTTTTTTTCTTCAATTCTTCTTCGCTCTCGCCAACTTTCTGGCTTCCTCGTTTTCTTTCACCATCTTTTCCCAGCGAATCTTATCGAACTCTTCCGGCGTCAAGAAATCTGGATCCACGTAAGATCTCCAACTCCACATGTGACAATCCATACAAATCGTTTCCGATTCAAACTTTTTTTTACCTCTGCACCACGTTTGCGTGAAGTGGTGTTCTTTCGTGTTTGTGCTTCCGCAAGCGAGGCAGTCCGGAAACCGGTCGTTTTGTTTCCACCTCGAAGTCCACTCGGCGACGGTCATGATTTTCATCCCCTGACCTAACGACGGATTAATCTCAACCGGGTCGCCGTGTAAGATTTTCATCCACTCCGTGGAGTGCACTTTCGCTTTCGGATTCGCGTTCGTCTCCGTATACACATCACCGTTTAAATTATCCGCGTAGAGGTGCGTCGTGTCGATTTTATTCTCCTCGTCCTCATCCTCGATGTGCTCTTTGAGGGATTTTTTTTTGGACGAAGATTTCTTTTTTTTCTCCGACGGTTTGTCCAAATCGGTGATTTTAGCCATGCTTGGTTGTTGATGCTACCTGTGCGTGTGCGCGTGCGTGTGCGTCCGAGCATGTTTTGTTTCACGAGAACGACGAGGAGGGATAAAGAAAAGAGATTTGTCACTTCCCATCACGACGCGCGCGTCGTTTTCTTGTTTCAGACGCAAAAGAAGAATTCGTCGTCCACATGCGAGATTAAAAAAAAATGCGCTTTAAACGCTTCCTGGCGACACGAGTGAAAGAAAGAAAAGAAAGAAAGAAAGAAAGAGATTCACAACGCGCGCACCTCTTTATGCGCGTATATACCAGAAGCAGTGTCGCGCTCAGAAGACAGAAGAAGGTTTCTCGCGGATACAATACGCAAAAAGAGAGCGTGTATTGCGTGTAGATTATGTGTTTTTGAAAAAACAAAAATTGAAGCGTTTTTTTGATTTTTGATTGAAGAGAACAACAGAAGAACAAAACAACACAACAGACTCTTTTCCCCGCCGTCAAAAAAGACCACCTTTGTTTTTTGTTTGCACATCGAGAAGAAGAAGAAGTAGTAGTCAAGAAGAAGAAGACAAAGAGCACAAACACACGCAGTATACACGAGATGCATCCTGTCGTTGTTCCTTCTTCCTGGCGGCCGCCAAAATGGAAAAAGAAGAAAAACAACAACGACGGGGAAGAGGAGACAAAGAAGGAGATAATAAAAAAAGAACAGGAAAAGAAGTGCTTTCACGGCGTGAAATGCTTGAAGAAACAACTGAAGAAAGCGCTCAACTTTGAAGTCGGGAAACTGAAACGACGCGTGACGATGCATGATGAGAAGAAGAACAATAAGAACAACAACAACAACAACAACAGCAGTAAGAATACGAAAAAGTTGTCGTCGTCGGAGAAGAAAGCGACGGAAAAGCAGTTACAGGCGGCAAAGACGCTCTCTGTGGAGGACTTGGAATTCGTCGCGAAGAAGTTAGCGAACGACTGCTTTCGGGAAGCGAAAGGAGAAGACGAAGTAGAAAAAGGAGGAGAAGGGAAAGGAGAAGGCGGGATTTTACCGCCGCCGGCGTCATCGCGGCTGTCCTCCTCAAAAGAAGGAGGAAATGAAGATTTGCAGAGAGCAAAAGCAGTCGTCGCTCGACGCATCGCGCACGCCAACTGCGTGAAAGAAGAGATGGAGAGTTTGAAAGCGAGGATCCTGTTGGTGCAAACGCGTGCGACGCAAATCGAAGAGGCGCGAAAACGAAGCGAGGAGAGGCTGGAGAAGAAAAAGAAAAAGAAGGAAGAAGCGGCGAAGAGACGAGCGGAGGAAGAAGAGAAGAAGAAGAAGAAGAAAAATGGTAACGGCAATAGTAACGATAATACAAACAGAGGCGATTCGGAGTCGTCAAGATCAGAATCCGAGGAGTCCGAGGAGGATGACGAGAAAAAATTTTCTTCGAGCGGCGGCGAGGAGAGCGACGATAGTCTGTCGCTTTCAGAAGAAACGAGACAAGCCATGCGCGAAGCAAGAGAAGAAGCGAAAGAGAAGAAGAAGAAGAAGAAGAAACGGAAGAAGAATATCGATGATGAGAACGACGATGATGACGACGACGACCCGTTGAAATCGGCGCCGTTACCGCCGCCAAAGAAGAAGAAGCAAAAAGCGAGAATGGGCCAAAGGCAACGTAGACTACTGGCCGAGCAACAGTACGGCAGAAGCGCAAAACACGTCATCGCTGAGCAAGAAAAAGTCGAGGAAGAGCAACGGAAAGCCGAAGAGGATCTCAAATCTATGCATCCCTCGTGGAAAGCTAAACGAATGGATGCAAAAAAGCCGATGATTATTCCTCTAGACAACAACGGGAAAGGTAAGAAAGTTGTGTTTGATAACGACGGTGGCGATCGTAGAAAGCACGCGGCCACGAGCACTCAAAAGAGAGAGTATAAAGTCAAAATGCAATCAACAACACCAGGTGATGACGACAAACCGTTACACCCCTCGTGGACTGCAAAGTTGAAGCTAGATCAAGATGCGTGGGGTGGCGGCACGATTCCGTTCGAAGGTAAAAAGAAAACCTTCGAGTAGAAAGGAGTGATGAGTAGCGCAGTAGTGATAGAAAGTAGTAATTAAATAGAAGTAGAAATACAGCACAACATACTAGGTACAGTACGCTTGCTTGCCTGAATCTTTGCTTACATTCACCTAAATTCTAAATTCTAACTAAATCGGCATATTCTGGGCAGACTTTCCTGCACTGCTTCAACAACTCGATCGCCTTTCCCCAATGCCCTTCGCTTTCTTCGTTTTGCGCTCGTTTGTGTAAATCGTACGCTCGTCGTCCGTTTTCGTCGTTGCACTTCTTCTCCACTCTTTCGTACATCACGTCCGTTCTGATGATTATTTTCAATGCGTTTTCACCAACCGGCGCGCCTTCGTGCACAATCTCTTGCCTAAATATCAACACGCTTCCTCTCTCGCACTTCGCCGCATCTCCGATCCAATCTTTCGGCCAACGATATCTAGATTGCTCGTCCACGTCAAAGTGCGACAACGAACTCTCTTTCGGCTGATTATAAAACAGACTCGTCTCCCCGCCTTCTTTGCACGTGTTCAAATATACCAACACGCTATAAAACGATCGACGGTTGAAACTCTCCACGGTCGCGCCGTCCGTGTGCGGGCTGAAATGTCCTTTTCCTACATACTTATTGAACAATAAATGGTCGTTAATTCCGTTGGCCTTCCATTTACCTTCCAAACCGCTCTCGTGTAACGGATGATCTTCGTCGATGACGAGCTCTTCGTCCAAGATGAACTTTCTCACGCGCTTCCATAAATTTTCCGCAATCTCTTTCGATCGAACTTCCACCGTATCCGAGTTTCTAAACATAGACGTCGACGACGACTTTGAATCATTAATACGGGAAGTAGCTGATGTATCGTCGCTGCTCCAAAACGAATACCCGCGATCTGTCCTCTTTTCGATGCCTTCGATCAACTCTCGACACTCCTCGCTCGAGAGCACGTTCTTCAGCACGATTGCTTTCAATTCGTGCACTTCTTTGTTCTCCGTAACAGAACTACTACTCGTAGCCGCAGTAGCAGCGCATCTTCTGCACATGATTTGATTTCTTTCTTCTTCTTCGTCGTCGTCGTTTTCTTGGTTTAACCGCGGGGTTGTCGTTGTTGATGATAAACATCCGTGAAATCTCTCGTCCACAAAACTCTCTTTTTTCTCTTTCGGTCGGATGTTTGTAAAATCCACTCGAACGAATTGTTGTCCTCCTCCCACCGTCGTCATTTTGTCTCGTTCTTCTTCTTCTTCTTCTTCTTCTCTTTTTGAGGGGTTCACGCGGTAGTCAGACGACAGACATTTTTTTGTGTCGTCCAACTCGTCGTCGTCGTCGTTGTTGTTGTTGTTGTTGTTGTTGTTGTTCAGAATTGTTGTGTGGTGTGAAAAACACAGCTGACAGCTGCACAACAAACAGGAAACTGAAAAAGTGCACAAATGCACTTTTTCTCTGCTTTCAAACGTTTGCTTCAGAAAAAAAAAAATACTAATGGCTTTTGCAAAGAGGAAGACAAAGAAGAAGAGTACTAACGACTTTGAGGAGGAGGAGGAGGACGATGCAGACGATCAACGACAAAAGAAGAAGACGAAAACAACAAAAAAAGATGACGACGACGATGATGATGATGAGAAGACAAAGAAGACAAGGACAAAGAGAACGAAGGTAGCGCTGCTGAAAAACATCTTAATTTGCGGGACGCCAGGCACTGGGAAAAGCACGCTCGCGAAATTGGTTTTGGAAAAAGTCAACAACAACAACAACAACAACAACAAACGAATATGTTACGAATACGTCAACGTCGGCGATGTTTGCAAAGCGAAGAAATTCTACCACTCGTTCGACGAGAGATTGAACTCGTTCGTCATAGACGAGGATAAAATTCTGGACCACTTGGAACCTCTCGTTCGTCGAGGAGGGATGATTTTAGACTATCACTCGTCGGAGTTTTTCCCGGAACGATTTTTCTCTCACGTGATTGTTTTGACGTGCGGGAGGGAGAATACGAAAATTTTATACGAACGATTGGAGAAGAGAGACGGGTACACGAAAGAGAAGATTAGACAAAACGTGGAGTGCGAGATATTCGGGGAGTGCGTGGAAGAGGCGAAGGAGGCGTATACCGGGGATGGAGTCGTACACGTGCGATCGAACGAGACGGAGGAGGAGATGGAGGAGACCGTGAAGTTTATCGCGGAGGAGTTATTGGGCGCTAAATTGAGATGAACATCTACGGTACTACTGATACTATGCACTATGGATACACACTAACGCTATTAAACTAGAGCTTATGCGTGTAAACACGCCCAACGCTTAAAAAGAAGAAGAAGAAGAAGAAGAAGAATCAATCATCTCCGCGCTCGTAAATCTCTCTCTTACTCTGAGCGTTCCTAACGTAGTTGTTTCACTATTCTCCTCGCACGAGAATATCCCTACTGATCTCCACTCTTTTCTTATGCCAAATCTTGTTTTCTTTATCAATAATTTACCCCTACGACTAACTTTCCCTCCCCACGCCATGCACTTACACGTGATTTCTTCCTCCGCGTCAAAAACTACATCGCCTTTCTCCAACCGTTCGTTCTGGCCGTCGCCTAAAATGATTGAAAACCTGAGCGTATCTCCATCTACGCTCCATTTTCTTTTCCCAGGAAGGATTTTCACGGGACAAAATGCCCCGACGCTTTCGATGTTGACCGTGTTGTCTTCTAAAAACTTTACCCGAATGGGTAAAATCACGCGTCTCCCGCTCGCCGCCCAATTCGGTGGCATCCAAGTTCCCACCTCTCGTCCAAAATCTAAAGTTATCAAGAAGGTTTTATTAATCAACTCCTTCTGCGCTTTGCCGTCTAATCCGAGCTTTTTCGTAACTTTCAAACCTTTCGTTCTCCCATCTCTGGCCGCGCACGCGACGTAGAAAATAAACGACCATTGCAACAAAGCCGAGAGCGTTCGCGCGGAGAAGACGTCTTCTTTACGAAGCGAAGGGAGAAGATTGCTCGTCGTGTTTGCGTTGAAAGAAGAAGATGGCACGCCGATATCGTATCGTTCATCTAATTCAAAATCTTCCTCCTTATTCGCGCTCAGTCGTAACGGTAACGGCGTCCTTTCATTTTTCGTATTTCTCGTCCTGTCCATTCGATTCATCTCGGAGAGTTTCTTTGGTGTTTCCTCTCTCATGTACGTCTTCTTTTCCATCCTCAACTCGAACGGATTTGTATCAGTATTCGTCGTCGGGTAGTACACAAAAGACGCGTTCGCCGGTTCAGGATTGATAATACTACCACCACCACCACCGCACAACAGAATCGTTGACGCTATCGCTCCAACCGCGAAACCCGGAAGACATCGCGGCGGACTTTCCGCCTCCTCGTTTTGTGCCTCGTCGTCGTCTTCTTCGTTTTCACCAACCACGACGACGCAAAATCTTCGTCTTCCTCCTCTTTTTGTTCTTCTTCTTCTTAAAAGTGTTACGTTTTTAGCGAAAGTTTTTGGTTGTTGTTTTGATGATGGTTTTACTACTACTCCTGGTGGGACGTGCGTTCGTTCGTTCGTTCTCATCATCATCGTCTCTTCTTCAGTTGTTCAGAGAGAGAGAGAGGAGTCTATATGTGTGGTCAGAGGAGAGACAGAACTAGGAGGAATTACAGAAAGACAGGCCTCTTTTCATCACTTTGTGAAATTTTTTCAATTTTTCGATTTTTATTTTGTTTTCTCGTCCGTCCAACACACTTCCTCTCTTTCTCTCTTTTGTCGTCAAATCAAAATCATCTCATTCCTCGTCTCTCTAAATCGAAGAGGAAAGAAACACAACAGAGAAGAAGGAGAGAAAGAAGAAGACAAAGAAGAAGAAGACAAAGAAGAAGAAGAACGTTAGATAATAATAATAATAATAATAAATACTACGTAAGCGCAACAACAAAGGAGGAAACGCGAAGGAAAAAAAGAATGGCCGGAGAGAATGTGTTACCACCACCCCCATCAACATCGACGTTGCTGAATACTACAGGTGGTGTTGAAAACAACAACAACAACAACAACAACACGAATAAAACAAGTAAAGACGTCATCAAATACATAGAGCTTGGCGACGAAACGTACAACGTCCACGACGTCGTCTCCATGAAAGCACCGGAAGGAGAAAAGCCGTACATTGCGAAAATTTTACGCTTCGACGTGCACGCAGACGAGAAGGAGAAGAAGAAAGCGGACAAGAACAATGAAGACAAGAAAGAAACGGACGAAGAAATAGAGAACAGAGCGGATAAAATAAACGTGCACGTGTCGTGGTACTACCGACCGGAAGAATCGGCTTCGGGACGGAAAGCGTTCCACGGCGAACACGAGGTATTCGCGAGCGACCACACCGATTGGGTAAAAGCGAGCACGATTGAAAGTAAAATACACGTGTACACTTTAGCGGATTATCAAGAGTTGCAATCGGTCAACGAAAAATCTTTCTTCAGCAGGTTTGCCTACAAAGCGGCGACGAGCGAGTTTAAACCGGACCACGTGCAAGTATTTTGTAAGTGCTCGATGCCGTATAACCCGGATTTGTTCATGGTCGAGTGCGGCGAATGTAAAGAGTGGTTCCATCCCGAGTGCATTGGAACATCGAGAGAGGATCTGGATAAGAACTTGAAAAACAGCGATTCGGAGTGGTTTTGTGACGAGTGCGTTCGGACGCACAAGCGCCCGAAAATTACGTAAAAAATCGGACTGGACGAGAGAGGGAAGAGAGATTATGAGCGCGAAGTTCGACGACGCGAATTCGAAAGGCGAATGATTCAGTGCGCAAAGCAGTCGAGAGGGTTATTTTGACGATGACGAGCTAAACCAAGCGAGCCCGAAGATGAATTAGAATCGAGAGAGAAACATGGAGAAAGAGACTGGTTCGATCAAAGTTCTGACAGAGAAGGGTGTGAGAGATTCTGTCTGTGAAGAAGGTCTGAACACCTACAGTCCTACACTTTTTTTATATATAAGCCAATATATATAAGGCATTCCTTTATAAGCACACACGCACACACACACACACACGCACGCACACACAACACGCGGACAACATAAAACGGTAATAATGGAAACGACGACTGCAGACGACGCTAAAATATCCCTTCTGTCAAAGCTGATCGCGCAGAGCAGAGCAGAGCTGGACGAATTAGAGACGCACTTTGTCGTCCAGTCTTCTTCAGAAACGACGACAAATCAAAGTTTGCGGCCAACCTTTTCAACTTTGAAACAGTTGGTTCGTGAACTCGAAAAAGAAGGAGAAAAAGGAGAAGGAAAAGAAGAGAACTCGACGTCGTCGACGTTCAAACCACCGAAAGGTGCTGTTAGAATTCCCGGCATGGAAGCCGGGGGGGCGTTAGGGAAGGAGTTTCTACAGAATCTAAAGTTGAAGAATAATACGAATAATACGAAAGGAGAGGAAGAAGAGGGGGGAGACGAGGCGACGAGAGAACAATCAACGCCGGCGGCACCCAAGCCGGCTTGGATGATCGAATTAGCCGCGAAGAAAGCCGCCGCGCGAGCGAAAGAGGAGGAATGAGCTTAATTCATCTATCTAATTAATGCATGTATATTATTCACGAACGCGCTACTGTATTTTCTAACATCGCCCAAAAACTCGACTATTCGCGTGATACCGTCCGTAACTCCAAGATCTCGCTGTTAGTACTAACGTTTCTAAAATATTCTTATAACTAAACTACCAGTATGTATACGTGCAAAGAAACACTTCTTATTGTTATTCTTATTCACCCAAAAATGTATTCGCCAAAGACAAAGGACCTTCGATGAACGCCGCAAGAATCCGAGAGATGCCAGATACCGCTCCAAATATGCTTCCTTCTGCCATACCAACCAAGCCTCTGCACTCGAGTCCAGTGATTGGATTCTGAATGATATCCATGACTGCTTTACAAACAGAGCCAACAACGCGCTCGGAATAGCGCGTGGGTAGAACGTTGCCGTCGACGACGTTGATTGATGATGATGGTAATGACATGATGTGACGGTCACGCACTGCTCTGCGTCGTTCATTTTCCAAGGAATCGAACTCTTCTACCCAACCGTCAGCGATCGATTTGATGCGATTTAAAGTTGTCATACCAGACCTCCCGAAAGCAGAAGTAACGCGAGCGAAAGCCTTCAAACCATTCCCTTCGCCTAATTCATGTACAGCGTGCCGAGTGGACTCCACTAAACGAGCGGGATCACCTAACAGAGCATTGTGCTTTATCAAATCACGAATTCTTCCAACCGCTTGGTTTTTTACGTGTCTCTCTAAAGCTTTCAAAACCTCGTCCGGAAAGGCGCGCGCTTTCTGATTCTTGAAACCGCTCAAAGTAATTTTAGCCCGTTCAACCGCGGCTAGCTTTGAGAACAAAAACGGAACAAACGGCAATTCTGTAAAGGAAAGCACAATTGGCACGTCAGAAATAGAAAGCTTGTCTATTCGAAACAGCGCAGCATCTTCTATGGCTTTGAAGCTTTTACTCTTCACTTTCCTATTTCTCTCCATCTTGAGTCGCGTCTCTAGTTTTGGTTTTTCCAAGACATCCAGCGACTGGACACATACCGCGACAAATCCTGGAACTTTTTTCAGCAAACTTTCCTGCAAATCAATGCGCACGGGAGCAACATCAACATCTACGCGAGCGCCCGATCGCGTAACGTGACGTGAAAATACGCGCCCACTTAGTGTAAGCGTAATCGCGTTTCTTGCAGCGGTAAAATAAGTGGCTCCGATGTTCGCCGTCCTCATCTCGGCATTCGGCACGGAGAGAATAATGGATGATTCATTTTCTTCGCTCGAGCTCGATGTACAGATATCAATTCTTTCGACAATAAGATGCCCTTGAACGAGCGGGTCGGGCTCTTCTTCATCCTTACAATTTTCGGACAGCATCACTGATATGCCGTGCACTCTACCATTCACCAACTCTGTCTTTTCGTGTTGAGCAGAAAGCCCGATTGATGCAACTTTGATTTGAAAGCTCTCCAAAAAGAAAGGTTTTGTTCTCCAAGATAACGAAGATGAAGCTGTCGCTGATGACTTAGACACTGGCGACGATAGCAAATGAGAGACTGGTATCTTAGATGAAGACGAAGGCTTCTTTAGAGGAGAAACGACGAACTTGGGCGGAGGTGACGTCTGAAAAAATTCCTTAACACCTGGTAGTTCTTCTTCGTCGTCGTCGATATCGTCGCCGTCTTGATTTACGAAATGCTTACCTGCAATGACATCGATATTATAGCATCCATCTTCCTCAGACTCGTTAAACTGAACCGAAAAATGTACGTCATCTTTCGTCCGGTCTAAACTGAGAGCTCTCGTACATCGACACCACGCCGTTGAAGCTGTGATTTCATCGGACCAATTCCATCTCTCCTGAGCAGATGATGCTGGGCGTATGCGAACACGCGGGGCATCCTCACTCTCTTCTGCACTTTCTTCTTTTCTCTCACCTTCACGGGCGTTGTCTTTCGTCATGCTGTTGGCAGGTTTCTTATTTCGCACGTGCGCTGTCTGTCCCGGCAGAAGGATAATCCCATCTGACTCTTCAAAATCAGATTCCTTAAATGCTACAATTTCGTCTGTGGAATTTGTTATCGTCCCTTTCGGACGCACAAAAATGTGAGCACATCCCCCGTCGGAATCCTCGTATATTGTCGTGATGACGTAGCTATAATAAGGTTTTACGTGTACTATTTTGAATTTCCCAGACGCGGGCGCAAGCTCAAACGGGTCTGACGCATACTCTTCACATCCTAGCGTGAATAGACCAAAGCCGCTGTCTCTCCGATGCCGTCGCGAATCGCCAAGTATTCTCGGATATTGCGTACTGTTCTTCATTGCCAAAATCTTGCCTCCGGAGGATGACGAAGGTAAGGCATAAGGTGCAGAATCAGATGAAAATCGAGATAAATGTGAGGAAACTCCTGCGGAAGATACACCAAAAGCATTTGGAGAAGGCGTTTGGAACCTAGCGCTCAAGTTCGCTCGAACTGGAGTCGATGTGAATGATGCTTCTAAATCGGAAGAAGAAAACGACGTAGAATGCATTCGATTAAAGAGCACTGCTTTCGATGATAAATCAGATGCAGCGGTGTGTTCAAATGCCTTTTCCGTGGTTCCAATTCTTCCCATCTCATTGATACTTGTAGATGGTGGCGTTGGAGGACAAACTACAGTGTTTGCGCTTGATTCATCGAGTGAGCCCAATCTATCGTTGTACTTGCCGCTCGTAATGCTTTTCATGTCCGCGTATTTAAGCGTGAGCGACTGCGTCGTCAAATTTGTCAACGTCATAGCGCACGCGATTGATACTACTCTCGAGCTCGTATTTTTGTCCAAGTACACGGAGCATTCCAAAGTCGTCACATCCTCGTCGCTCCTATCGTTAATATTTCTACGAATAGACGGAGACATATGTCTGAATACTTTGAGAGGATTTTGTCGTCGTGACAAGTTTGAAAATGTGGGGATGTATATAGAACTTCTCGCACAGACGTATCCCAAGGGAACAAACGATAAAGTAGCTGCGTCCAAGACATCTTCAGACTCTTCTATAATCGCTGTTGATCGAGGAGCAACAACAAAAGAAGAAAACTTCCGATTTCCAGATAAGAAACTTGCCTTTATTGGGACCGGTAGATGATTTCTCAGCTCTAAGGGCGCAACAAAGGCAATTGTCCGCGTGACAGATTCTTCGTCGGAAGATATCACAATCGCGCATCGCCTCGCATTTACTGGTATGAATGAATCGACGGAATGAAGTGAGATTTCATCACTTGGCAGTAAGGAGAATGCCCCTTCGCCCTCAAATTTCCAAACGAACGAATCTAAGCTGGCAAGCGATAATGGAAGGTATTTATACTCTCCAGCCTCAATTGGGCCAAACGTCGATTTTCCGGCGAAAGATAACACCACTGGCTTTAACGTTGAATTCTGAACAACAACATTCGAACGCAATACCACCTCTCTTTGCTCAACTGCGTTTTCGCGACATCGAATCTCCGCTACTAACGAACACGAGTCTCCCTCTGTGCCACCCCAGACCGATTTTGGCAACGCTTCGCATTTCCGGGCTTTAGATTCCAAATCAGCCAATGATAGATAATGTCGCGATTCTGGGGCATTGGTCAGACGAATCTTCAAGCCAATAACAGTCGGTAAGCGAAATAATGACAATCCAGAACGCTCATATCCGTATTCGTTGCTCATTCCCAACGGCGGCGCAAGCGAAGATAAGTCGCCATCTCCCAGTCTCTCTAGGTATTCAGATGCATCATCTTTCCACGAATCTCCGTAACGAACCGCAACCTCTCCGTTTGAGATGCATGTTCCGCCCAATGAAGTGTCCATGTTTGTCAAAAATTCGTAGCTAAGATCTACTCCGGAAGAATTCTTCAGCCAGAAGCACTGAAAGGGCTCAACCGCACGGGTATCTCGCGCTCGGGAAGCAGATCTCAAACTGTCACAATTTACTATGGCATTGGAAACTGCTAATGACTCAAGTATCGTTTTTCGAACTACGAAATCAATGGAAGAAGTTGTTAGGATGAACGATTTGTTTCCAGTTTCCACAGAACTTTTCAATGCAACTGGCTCCAAGGCAAATTCCCAGTTGCGTTTCAACGTGTCATATGTGCCCCCGCAGACCTGGAAAGATACTGATAAAGAAAGTGGAATGACTTTATTTTCTTTCATTGTATGGTTGATATGATTTGCTTCTAGGGAATCTTTGCTTCTCTTTGTGCAATTCACGTACGTGTTCGTTAAAGAAGCGAAAGAGACCGGAACCGGGTGCTCCATACTGTATCGATCATCATCGATACGCACGCTAATGCGACGGATACCAAGTTTAGTAGAATCGGGCAGATTTTTGACAAAGTTCGTATTGTCTCCTTCGCTATTTTCGGTTCTGCTCGGGTTCGTTTCCATACTGCGCTCTGATATCAAAGATGAAGAAGATGCCGATGATAGAGATGAGAGTGGACGATCTTTGTCGGCGGAGGGAAGCACCACTCCTCGTCTACAAACCCTATCAAGCTCTGAGACGACGTTCTTGATGAACGAATCTACGATACTGATATGGGTCGATGTCAAGCGAGCGTCAATATGCGCGACGTTGACTTCTAAATCATCGGGATCCTGTCGTCTTTCGATATGGATCGATTTTACCTCCAGTAATCGACTCGATGTTCTCAACATTCGAATAGCTTCTTGCGCGCCGTATTTACTTTTACCGGCGCATACGTAAAATTCATCGATGACAACATCTACTCCGGTCGAAAGATCCACCGACGCATCAAAGTCGGCATTTATCACATTACTCATTGCTTCAAATTGCCAAGGTACGGTTACAGACCATTGTCCTGAAAATGTTCTAAAGTCAGCGGAGGCCATTACATTCACTCTGGAAATAGAAGCCGACTGATGGTATCCATCCTCTGTCGTGAAAGCCAAATTGATTTCGTTCATCTTCACATATGCTTCACTCGTAATCGAAACGGGAACAGTTCTTAGTTCAACACCGCCTGGGATATTCATAGAGATGGATCCAGCATTTTTGTGCTCAAAAAGCGAACTCACCACCGAGATTCGTTCGAGTTTGCCTGTGACGATTGACTTCGAATCAGTAACCTCCAAAACTGCTCTTGCAACATAGTCCACGCATGGAGGAACATCGTCAATAAGCAATACACGTCGCGTTGGCAAAGCGCTCCATCGCATGTTGGGTGCCTCCAACGCATGTGATGACGGAGCGTGCTGTGATTGCAAAGAAAAACTTTCCCGATTCGAATCACTTTGAGTTTCTGTCGTTGCTGAACTGAATTTTCGAATCATAGCAACGCAGTCATAAAGAGATGCATCAACCTCAATACCACCGATATCTGCATGGACGTATACATTTTCATCTCTGCGTTCTGCTCTCGATATTGAAATATTTGATACAGTTGCTGCTATAGTGTTACTTTCACAAAGTACCGAAAATGAATCGATTTTCACTGTGGACCAAGCTATCGGCTCTTCCTTTAGGGTCGTAGAAGCTGCATCAAAAGCGAGACCCTTCACTTTGACCCGTAACCAAAAGTCGGGCTCCTCGTCAATATATTTACCATTACCGTTCACATCGAGAATTTCTAAGTCAATATCAGGCAAAGATACCCTGGCGTCCAGTGTAATCGGAGGCGCAATCATCGCAGAAACTTTGAACAGTTTGTCCGAACGCCAGTTGGATACATCCATTTTGTTCACCTGCATGCGTGAAAAAATATCAAATAGCATGGCGAGACTCTTAACATCTGAAGGTAAAATAGATAAAGAGATGGGGTCAAAGCGCTGAACTGCAAGTCGCTGGGTACGATTTACCGTATTTTTCTCGGAAATAATTGCTGCACTCCAACCATTCAAGATGAAGGTCTTGTCACCGGATATGTTTGTCCCGATGCACATGTTGTCAACCGAAAACGAGCTTTTCATCGTTCCTACTAAATTTTCTAATTCGTTTAACGATGCAATATCACCAATATCTTTCGCAGATTCCAGTAAGTCGTTCATATACGTGTCTCTTCCTACGAAGACGTTGATTTCATCATTCTCGTCTCTTACGACACCACCAGAAGTCGAAGTTAATCTATCGAATCCAGCACAAAGTAAAGGTTCTCTCGTTTCATTGTGCACCAAACACACCGATAAACCTTCTAGAGTAATATCCATTTGCTTAGCGTATTCTTTAGCCTCCAACAACGCTTCAACCGTCTGCAAACGAGAACTCGTATTCAATTTCAAGGCTTCACAAAGCGGGAACAGAGTAGCACTCAATCTATTTGCAAAAAGCGAGCTCTTTGGAACTTTATTTATCGCAAACTGTAGAATCAACTCCAAAGATACCGAATCAATCACAACATTTAACGGAGCGACTACGAGAGATGTTATATTTTGACCTTCACTCGTTTCAAGAGTGATTGACGCATGTTTATGGTTGTCCTTCCCTCGGAGAATTTCCGTCATCTTATCACCCGATACTACGTAAGCAGAAAAACTTTGCAAAACAACTTTGAGATCAGAACTATTGCTTTCCATGGGATCAAGGGTCTCCTCTTCATTGACTCGAACATAGACTTTGTCGTATACTAACTCTATGCACTTATCGGCTCCAAAATTATCGTGCAGTCGAACAGAAAGTTTTGGTATCGCTACTTGGAAAACACAATCTGTGTGCTCCATAATTTGTTGGTGCAGTTTGATGCGCGCAGCTTGCCTAGGTTTATTTAACTTCGATCGTTTATACCGTTGCCGTCGTTGTCCACGTTGATGCATGTGTTCGATAGTTGTGAATGACAGTTTTGTCGCTACAGACGCGGTAGCTTCCAAACCTCGCTTTAGTCTACGCCGCAAATGAAGGCCCGTCAGTGTACTAGATGACTTGAAGCCAAGACTAGCGAAGATTTCTTCTTCCTCGGCGTATTCTGCGTCATCATTTTGGTCCATATCATCATCTGTATCGTTACTACAACCATCGTCATCATAATCATCACTATCAGTCGTATTGGATGACGAAGAAGCAATGATGGCGTCTTTAACTATTTCTGATAATCGCTGAGAAGTGTCCTTGGATTTCGCCTCTGTCCTCTTTCTTGACGGGCCGCGTTGATTAGGCGTTGACTTCTTGGACTCTCTTCTTCCTCTCAGGACTGCACGTTTTGCATACTGCCACCACTCTTTCCAATTTTTTCCATCCTTATTTAATGGTCTTTTCGCAAATGCATATTCTATTCTCTTTTTCCAAACCTTCAGTGCGGATTCTAGATGGGCAATTGAGATGAGCTGAGCGGGCGTTAAGGCTAGGTGAATCGCGTCATCGTTCACAGCGACAATCGCAGCGGCAAAACCACGATTCTTCTTACGCCGAGAAACTCTGAGAAGCAAAGTGGTATTATCAACACGTATCAAGGTCGGTGATGGTGATCCTTCATGCGAATGCTCTTTAGCAGGTGATGAAATCGTATGGAAAGGGTGTTCCGGAAACCAGCCTCTCGGCGTACGACAATCGCACTCTAACGCAACGCGGAATCCGGTAACGTCTATGGATTTAACTCGCGTTTCCATAAAATCAACAGATGACGCTTGGCTGTAGAATGCGCTCGCAATTTCCGAAGATTTACTATCTGCATCGTCATCGTTCGGATTCGCGATTCGTAAGCAGTCCAGGCGTATGGAAAATTCTGAAAGATGTTTCGTTTCGTCGTCGTCACTGTCTTCTGTCTGTTCTTTTTCTCGTTTTGGTGATATGTCTTTGAAAATGATAGTTACGTTCTCTAACTCTACGTGCATACTTGCAAACAGAGGTGCCCAAATAGCCATCAATGCGGGATCTTCCTGCATTGATGCGATGTCGTCTATACTCTTCTGAAGCTTTTCTCTCGCGATATCTTCTGCTTCCGTAGAAGACGCCGCCGCGCCAAACGCTCGGAACCAATCATCCTCTTCCCGCGGAGAACAATGTATCACAACATCACTCACTCGAATATTTATCGGATGCCTACGTGCATACCACGTTTTCCAATCCATAGATAGCGATAAGTTTCCAATCGTTCCCTTCGTGATGGAAAATGGTAGTTGCAACGAAGAGTCGTTGTTCAAATTTGAAGCATTTAAGCAGATATTTTCCAAGTTTACGTTCCCAGACCACACTGAAGTCGAGACAGACGTTCTGTCCAAACCAACGATATAGTTACGGAGCACCCGTTCCAATATCGGTGCCACTATGTAATTCATTCTGTGCGTTGTGTGCGTTCAATTTTCGTTTTGTTCGCTTTTTTCAATTTTGCAGTTTTCATCGCGCGCTCTCTTTTATCACTTGTTCAGGTCAATTGTTATATTAGCGAGCGACTATCAGATTTGTCTTGGAAAGACCCAAACATCAACACGAATATTGTGTTGGACAGAGCGCAATTTGCGCTCCGAAAAGATGGAAATAGGCTATATATATGGCGAATTGTCAATATGTAAAAACATTACTCTCTCACTGACTGAGTCACTAATAAAGAGGAAGAGAAAGGGACAGGTGTGAATTTGCGTGTCAGCGTATGATTAAAATTTTACTTTCATCTTCGATCTGTCAATCGTGACGATACCTTCCTTCGTACGAAGCGTCGGGATGTCAAAACTTATACCTTTTGCGCAACTAATCTCGCGCTTGAGCACTTCTTCCTGCATGGCTTTCCGCTTTTTCTCGGATTCGAGGTATTCTGCCGTCGCTTTGGAAAGCTGCGTCTCGAGCGCCCGAATCTTGAGCACGTCGCACTCTCTAGATTCTCGCGCATTGTATTTACGTTTCCATTTTTCGGAGTTCGCATTCGCGGACGTCGTGTTTAAGCGCTCCTCTTCGATGGTATCGCGGTGAATAGCTTTCATGTTCTCCACGTAATTTCTGTGGTCTTTTCGTAGATTTGAAATAAAGTCTCGGTGACTTGCGCTTAATTTTTCCTTCTCGAGTGCATTCGCCGATCGCTCGGCGCTGATTTGGTCGTTAAAGGCTTGGATTTTGCTTAAAAGCGTTGCTTCGCGAGTATTACTTTCGTCGATGTCCGATTGATGTGCCAATTTTACCTCTTCCAATGATTTCGCCCACGCTTCGTTCTCAGATTTGCGAACGTTTTCGAGTCGGTTCTCAAGTGCACGCAACGATTTCTCCAGATTATTCTGATAGCTCGTCGTGATTTGTTTCGTTTGACTTTGAAAATAGGCTTCCATGCCAGAAATTTTCGTTTCGCTGGCTCTCGCCCTTTCTTCAATCTCTTTCCGTAAGGTGGAAACTGTTCCTTCATGGCAGCGGTTCAGATGCGCGATAGTTTCCTCTTTCTCTAATTCAATTTTACGAATGCTTCTCTCCTTCTCCGCGTCCATGTCCAACATCTTTTTCTCGTATACATTGATCATATCTTGCATCTCTGCGTCGTCAATGTTTTTCGTCGCTTCGACGGCTTCATCTATTTCTCGCGATAGTCTTCTCGCGAAATCTTCATTCATCGCACGCGCCTTGTTTTCAAACGCGAGATCCGCTTTCCTCTTTTCCGAGTCGAGCACTTTTTCTGCATCCATGAGAGCACTTTTGTGAGATCGCTCGAAAGATACACACAAAGCTCTTTTTTCTTCGTTGAATATTTCGCGGACTTCGCGAAGTCGAGTATTCATTTCTTCCTTCACATCCCGTGCTGCTTCGTTTGCTCGCATATTTTCTTTACGTAAACCGAGAATTTCCTCCCTCAAACGTGTTTCTCGCGCCCGGGAGGCTTCAGCCTCGAGAGACATTGCTCTTCGTTCGGCATCTCGCCTTGTAGTTTCAGCGTCGTGAGAATTCTGAAGTTCTTGGATCGTGTATTCAAAATCTGAAGCTTGAGACTCGTGCTCTCGGAGCGCTTGCGCGAGCGTTTTGTTTTCTTCTTTTGCTTGACGCAGTTTCTCTTTCATTTCTTCGTTTACGAGTACAGCCTTTCTCTCAAAATCTCTTTTTTGTGTTTGTAAGTGTTCATGTCGAGATGCCAACGCATCCTCGAGCGCACACTTGTGCTGTTCTTGTAAAATCTCAATTTCTGATTCATGTTCCCTGCGAAGTTTCGAGTCGAGTTCAAAAAGCTCCTCTTTGTGTTGTTTCAAAATAGCCATAGAATTTTCGAGCGTCTGAACGTGTCTTTGCTCAAAGTCCGCGTTCGCAATCTCTAAGTCGCGCGCCACCTTCTTCTCTTTTTCTAGCGCGAGGTGTGTCGCATGTCTCGCATCTTCAAGTTTACGCAGATTCTCGGCAATTCCTCTTTTATCGCTCAAAGCTGTTTCGAGGCGTCGTTCGAGCGTTTCAATAACACTTGACTGTTCTGTATTCACTTTGATACCATCTTCGCGGGAGGCATGAACAATATCGAGTTGCTTATTAAGCTCTTCATTCATATTGCGTAGTTTCACGCTCGAACTTATTTCGTTTTGAAGTTTCTTCTGAAGGTCTATACTCAGAGACTGTTCCTTCTTTACGTTTTCCTTGAGAGCCTCAACCTCTCGAGATAAAACGTCGCACGCGTCTACTTGGCGAAGGAGACGCGATTCCAAGGCTTCACGAACCGAATTGACTTCTTTATTGCATTCTTCACGGTAAAACAAGCTTTCCTTTTGGAAATTTCTCTCTAAGCTTTCACATCCACGCTTAAACTTTTCGGCATTTAAAGCGGTTTGACTTTCGTGCTCCTCCATGAGTGCTCGTACGCTTTCTTTTCCTTTCGTCTCGAGAGTTTTGTACTCATTCAACATTTCTTCGTATTTTATTTCCATCGATTTCAAATTTTCATCTTTGCTTTCAACTTCTATTCGCCGCGCCTCCACGACCTCTTCTAGATGTTCAGCCTTCGTCTCCCACGCCCGCCGTTCTCTTTCAATTCTACTCTTCTCTTCCTCCAATGATTGACGAAGTTCCATCTCTTTTAATAACTTTTTGTTCGTCTCACTCACGGTGTGTTCTATCGTTTGTTTCTGCTCTCGTTCTTTCTGTTCGCTCAGCTTAAACAAAATTTCGAGCTCTTCCATTTTTTCGTTCAAAGCATCTGATTTCGATTCCGCTTCTCGTATGATCTCGCGCAACGCTTCATCCAAGCCGCTTTGCATTATACGCGTCTTCGCTTCCAACTCGTTTGCAATTCGTTCGAACCGTTCTTTTTCATTAGCCTCTTCGCGCCATTTCGAGTGCGTCTCTAAAACTTTCCTCGCCGCATCCGCTCGACACAGTTCGATAGTGTTCGAGTGTTCTTCTTCCATTTCTTTTTCTCGCTCTCGAGCGTCTTCGGTTTCAGAGTGCAAATTGGAGACTACTTTCGTCAGCTGAGCAATCTTCTCGCACATTCGTTTCTGTTTTTGATATTCCACCCGAGAAAGAGAGGGAGAGAGAGAGAGAAAGAGAAAGATATGTTTAATTGGTCGCGACTTATATCAAAGGAAGCGCGCGCAAGAGTGAGAGGTTTGGTCGATGAACACACGCGCACACGAGTCAAACTTTTTTGCTCAGGGGCTTAGAGATTCACATGCGAGAGATGCGAGTTTAAGCGTGTAAAAAAAGAGAACAAATAGGATTCACTTTCGAGCGAAGACACGCACCACAAGAACATCGCGCGGAAGAGCAGCGGTAGTGGTGGTGGTGTTCGTCGCCTCTTCTTCCTCTTCGTTTAAAAAAGGACGGCCTCTTCCCATGCCGGCAGTCATTTCCTTCGTTCGTATCTCCTTTGTTTTTGACGCGCGAGACGAGGGCGAGATCGGTTTGACTCGGTTTCACACCAAAAAGACAAGAAAGAAAAATAAAAGCGCACATCCACGACATACGCGCACGACACGATGAGAGCGACAACGAGTAGTTTTGCGACAACATCAGCCAGCTCAATAACCGATACCCTTGCCCTAAAAAAGCAACAGAAGAAGATGCGTGCCAACGCAGGAGTCCGCTGCGGAGCGACGAAATCATCTTCATCATCATCAGACGACCAAACAAAAGATAAAAAGATAGTGATTCTTGGAGGCGGCTTGCAAGGCTTAGCTTCGGCGTATTTCTTGTGCAGCGAGAGAGGGTGCACGAACGTGACGTTGGTGGAACGGTGCGACAAGGTGGCACCAGCAGCTTCCGGGAAAGCGGGAGGATTTCTATCCCCGGGCGGTTGGGGTAATAAGCAAACGCGAGAGTTGCACACGAAGAGTTTTGAACTCCACGAAAAGTTGGCGAAAGACTTGGACGTGACGTCGTTTCGTAAAATTCGAACGTTATCGGTGCAAGCCGGTGAGAGCGGATTAGCGGATCCGTTGGTAGAATGGTTAGACGGCGATATTCAGCAGAACTCGGTTTTGGACGAGAATACTGCGCAAGTAACTCCGTCGGAGCTTTCGAGTAAGTTGCACGAATCCGCGACGAAAAATGGATTGAAGACTTTATATAGTACGGAGTGCACGGGGATTAGTTTTAAAGACGAAGCGCGGAGCGTTGTGAACGGTGTACACGTGAAGAATAAAAGCGATGACTCGCAATCGATCACTCTCGAATGCGACGTCGTCGTCGTTGCGATGGGTCCGTGGACGACGATAGCGGCGAGTTGGTTTCCCGATGCCGACTTTCCTATGACTGGCATTAAATCAACTTCGATAGTTTTTGAAGCTTCAGACGCGGTGAAAAGCAATCCAGCGGCGTTATTTTGTGCCGAAGACCCTCGATTCCAAACACACTTGGAAGTGTACCCCAGAGTCGACGGATCGGTGTATTTATGCGGGATTGGCGGGAGCGATTATGTGGACGAGGATAGATTAGCGCCGGGGGGCGATTGTGAATCTGCTGATCTCATCAAGGCAGATCCCAGCCGAGTGCAAGCGGCATGGGATTCTTTCAAGTCCATGTCCCCGTCCGTTGGTTCCTCTCCTCCAATTTTAACGCAAGCGTGTATGCGCCCTTGCGCTCCAGACGCGTTACCTTTTCTCGGTAAGTTGCCAAACGTCGAGAACGCAATCGTGGCGAGCGCGCACAACTGTTGGGGGATTCTATGGGCCCCTATTACCGGTCAAATCGTTTCCGAATTGATCATGGATGGTAAATCGAGTTGTAATCTCGAACACTTTAGCCCAGGGAGATTCGCGAGACCTGCCACAAATGGACGCGGGCGAAAGAAAGGAATACTCTCGGTAGGCGAGCAATGGTAAAAAGCCCCCCCTCTTTTTTATATATTCCTGTACTACTTTGTCAAAATTACAACCTTATTCTTTAAAAATTAATTCAAGCGTTTTGAAACATGAGATACTCTTGTATTTCCTTCACCTTACCATTCGTGAGTGCTTTAAACTCGAGTGCAATTTGCTTGTTTATCCCTCGCGAGCATTTGCCAACTTCCTCGTAGTGTTTCAATAAAGCATACGTTTCGGCTACGTTGAACTTTGGAATCTCAAAATCGAAAACGTTTTCATCCTCACTCTTGAAGACTGGATTCGAACTCCCAACATCTGTGGTGCTATCACACGCAATATATCTGCCACCATTCGCCGTTGGAAAGCACGAGCGCAACTTCAACGCTAACCGCAATCTGTCGGTGTGTATATTTTTCCTCGATCGTGGGCCTTTCACCTCGTGCATATCCGAAGGCCCGTATAACGCATTGTGTTCGTCAAAAGCGAAAACGACTCGAACGTCCTTTTGCTTCACCAACTCATCTACGACGTCAATTGCATTCTGCGTGACGTGCTGATCGCCTTTCTCTAACC